>Ga0075640_116_pt1 | contig 41388 bp, 40 predicted proteins | sample RifGroA1_FD_68392 | JGI IMG/M metagenome (GOLD analysis project Ga0075640, IMG submission 68392) | Microgenomates (Gottesmanbacteria) bacterium GW2011_GWA1_42_26
GAAAAAATTGACTACGGGATTTAGGATCAGGGAGATTGGGGCCGGGCCAAACCAGGGAAAAAGTAAAAACAGCAGAAAAATCATCCCGTAACGTTCGAGCGAATACCACTCTTTGGCTTGTTGAGGCGACAAAAATCCACCCACGATTTTGAACCCGTCCAAGGGATGAATCGGGATCAGATTAAATACCGCCAGCACTACATTCATCACAATCAGTATTTGTAAAAAGGCAATTATCGTCACCGAGCCCACTGCCACCGCAAACGGCGTATGCGATAGGACAGGCAACTGTAGCGGAGACAAAATCCGTAGAGCTATAGAGCAAACTGTAGCCAAAAGCAAATTTGCAGCTGGACCTGCCAGAGAGATGAGCGCCGCGTCCCTCCGGGGATTTCTTAAATTAAACGGATCAAATTGCACCGGCTTGCCCCAGCCAAAATGAACTAAAAACAGGAGAATTGTTCCCAATGGATCCAGATGTGCCAGAGGATTTAGTGTTAGCCTGCCCTGGAGCCTGGGTGTCGGATCTCCCAGATGGTCGGCCGACCAGGCATGTGAAAATTCATGGATGGTGATAGCCACGATGAGTGCCGCCACATAAAACAAAAACGACACAGGACTATTTAAAATATTTTCCATATACAAGCGGAAATAAAAGTTTTACCTGACTTTTTTGGGAGCAATTGTGGCTTTGGGAGCTGGACTTGTACGACAAACCCAGACGCCGCAGTTATTTTGGTCTTTGACGAACTGGACACCATATGGACAGCGTTTGGACAACTCTTCAACCAGCCTAACCTGATCAGTGCTTTGCTGTGGACAAACAAGGAGGGCCCGAGTGTCAGTACTCGTCTTTTGCATTGCTGCAGCGACCACGACTACTAGTACCAGAGCTAAAATAAGAAAGATCACAAAGTGAAGTGAGGGATTGATAGGGGAAATAAAACTGTTGCTACTGGATCTGGATTTTCTGCGTGGCATATGTAACCAGCGTAAAAGGTTTTCAAACTGTTGTCAAGAGAGGAAAATTATGATAAGATATGAGTGTAAATTCGAAGTTCGAAGCACGAAATTCGAGATAAGAAGGGCAGGACAATTTAAGTTTTCGAGTTTCGATATTCGGATTTCGGATTTTTATTTTATGGCTTATCGATGTTTTAATTGTCACAAAGGTAATAAGGCAAGTACTCGCAGCCAGCACCACAAAGGGGTGGCCGGAGGTTCGTGGAAACACAAAGCCCAAAAGTCGGTGAAGTTATTCAAAGCCAACTTGAAAAACATGCGGATGTTGGTTGATGGCACGATCCGCCGCGTCAAACTGTGTACTGACTGCATTTCAAAACTCAAAAAAGACGGCCATCTGGGCAGCTTGACCAAAGTCCCAGTCAGAATTGCCGCCTAACTTCCAAAATTCTTCTTTTCATTTCTTTACTTCAAAATTACACTCCTCTACAATGAGTATACATGAACTATTGGCGTAAATTGATTTTGCGATTGTTTTTGGTTGCCAGCTTTGTCATTCTAAGTGTCAGCTTTTTAGCCAAAAAAGCTCATGCACAATGCGCTTATTCTATGCCTCCACAAGAGGCTGGTGATGCTTATATCACGAGTCCGGATGGGCATGTGACGATAGGAGTAAGTAAACGTTACGGTGGGGGTATCGTGTACCTAAAAGACGATCGTTTACCAGCAAATACGCCTGATTTTGGCAACATCATTGATTACGGACAAGGAGGAGCTTTATTTACCACCCCTATCTGGCATTTCCCATGGAATCTCACAGAACGGCAAATGTGTTGGTTAAATCAAGATGTGCGGAGTAAATCCGGCAACGCGCCGCTAAAAAATAACGAACTTTATAACCAGATGTATGTTTTAAAAATTCCAGAATGGCAAGATACCAGTTTGTCGTGTACGGCTGCAAATTTGGATAACGACGACTCTTGTTACTGCGGCGGAAGTTTATCTGCTCACAATCCCACCCAGGGCGGGTTTGTGGCAGAAGGCTGCTTGGGAAATATCAACCCAACTACTGTAGCTTTGAGCAATAATGTAATCAATGTTTCTTCTCGGGAAGTCAACTTTAATTTTGGCTTTAATCCATCTCCCGGTGATTACCTCACCAACCCGACCTATGTGAACCAGTGGCAAACTGATTTTTGGCAAGATATTTCTATTTATTTTCATCCGGTTTTGCAAGACGTGGTAGTAGTCGATACCAAGACCACTTACTGTAAAGATAATGGTGCCAGTTGTGCCGGTAAATTTGCGGTCACTCAGGATAATCAACTCTCAACTTTATTTGCTGCTGGCAGCCAAAATCCGAATCCCAACTTTCGAGGACCATTCGGTCGGGCAGCCTACCGTAATCCCAGCGGCAACCAAATCAAAACTTTTGATGTAGCCTTAAACTGGTATTTGGGGATCCCACTTTATTACTCTGCCTACGCCAATCTACCCCAGCAATATAAAGATTTAGGCTACAACATCGAAAATTGGGGAGCATTGCTTTACAGCTCTTCTGACCAGGGGGTGGGAATAAGTGTCGATAAATATTTGGGTATTCCACCTGTGGAACCAATCACCACTGACGGCCGACCGGGAAGTTATCTTGCTTTTAGCTGGCCGTCGCTACAAGCCAACCAACCACAACTGGACCTTTTTTCGCAGTCAGGAATTACTCGTATCAACACCGGTGGTAGTTATGGTGCAGGGCCATTTTGGGGTAACTGGATTCCTATCGGGACCAATGAAGGGATTGTGCGTTATAAGTTTGCTCCTGGCGCCTGGTATAGTTTTCGCACATTTGTAGCTACCGGTAATCTAAAAGACAATGATCCACAAGGACAGGATTTAAGATGGAAATTGGTGCGAGCGCAAGATTCCAACTTTTGGTACCCGCAAACCCCAATCAGAAATGAAATTTTCGGTTATGTAGATAGTTTGAGTTGTACTTACAACGGAGGTTGGGTACACGATAGTCGTACTTCCGATCCTATTAATGTCCGTTTGGATATTTATCCTGACCAAGAACCACAATCTAAGTTTTCACTAACTACACCGGCCAATAATGTGCGATCGGACTTAGTCGGAGCTTGCCCGCCAAATGGGGCTTGTGCCTATGGATTGACAATAGGAACGTTGCCTGGAAATTTTGCCGGAAAGATGTTACGAGCGGATATATACGGAGTGACTGCCGACGGCCAAAACCGGATTTATCATACACTTTCAAATGTGATCGGACCGTGTACAAACGTCGGCAATACTTCTCCCACTCCATCACCAACAGCCTTTCCTACTCCGACACCTTCACCATCATATTCTTCGCAAGATCTAAAGAACTTATTTTTTAATTATTTAACTTCTGCCGATAGGAGTTTTCGGCCGAAGGACGAAAAGGTTAACCTGCTGGATGGCGGATACGTGATACATTGGTTGCAGTAATATTAGAGATTATGTTTAGAAGGTTATTTAAAACTGTTTTATCTTTGGCAGTTTTTTTTATCTCCGTATCACAAGTTGATCAAGCGCTAGCTAGTCCTATCCGCGGGATCTCCGGTGACTTGTGGGCAGACATTGAGATTGGCGAGCGTGATTTTACCGAAATTTCTGCCCGCGAAATTGTTCCATATAAGCTAAATGAACCAGGAGGAATCATCGTTGATCGTTCAACCAGTCCTGGTAGAGCTTATATTTGGGATTCTGGCAATAACCGAATCCTAGGGGTTGATCTTAACAGGTGTTACGGTCAAGATCCTCCTTGCCAAACAGAGATTGTCATTGGTCAACCTTCGGGATCCGACTATGGTGCTTGTAACCTCGATTCCAGCTTTCAAACTTATCCCAACCGCCCTCCCTCTTCAGCCAGTACTTTGTGTGGAGTTCCCGAATGGACACAAACTGTTTTGGAAGACAAATCATTCACAAACATGTATATCGACAACGCAAGTACGTTGTGGGTTCCCGACTTCAGAAACAACCGCGTTCTCAAATATCTCAGTCCCTTTACTACCGACGTTGTTGCCGACGAAGTTTGGGGTCAATCTGATTTCTCCGGTAATAGGTGTAATTTTACTCAAGAATACAATGGAGATATACCCCAACCAACCAATTCTTCCCTATGTTTTTTCGGGATAAGTACCGCTGGAGCGGGGGTTACCCTAGACCAAGCCGGTAATTTATGGATCGCCGACGGCGGCAATAACCGAGTTTTAAGATTTCCAAAGCAAATCGACGGTTCAATTAGTAAAACTGCCGACTTGGTTCTTGGCCAGCCGGATTTTACTTCCCGACAAGAAGGCACCAGTCTAAATCAAATGAAAGGTCCGGCAGCTTTGCGTTTTGACAGTAACGGGATTCTTTATGTAGTTGAGACTTATAACAACCGGGTAACTTTTTTTGCTCCACCTTTTGTTACCGGTATGCCCGCTACCGATATATTGATATCTGGTATAAGTAATCCCCAAGGTTTGGAAACAGATGCCAACGGGAAAGGTATTTGGGTGATAGATTTATTCGGCAAAGTCCAACTTTGGGATACCTCCAGCACTAATCGGCAGATGATTGCTCAGTTCGATACCGCCAACGGCACGGCCGGATCTTTAGGAATTGACTCATTGGGAAACGTTCTAGTGTCTACCTACCTTAACCATAATGTCTATCGTTTTGCCCCGACCGCCGATGGATATGTCCGTGATAGAGACCTTTTTTATCCTGGCGGATACAATCTATCTACCGCCCGCAGATTGGAGCATCCTTCCTGGGGTGGAGTGACGGTTACCGATAATCAATTAATCATCGCCGACAGTCGGCTGCTTTTTTGGGATAATCCGCAAAACCTGACCAATGGCCAAGCTCCCGCGGGATTTTTTCCTTCTAAAAATGACAAGGAAATCTTTCTTCAAACCAAAACTGATGCGGCAAACCGAGTTTGGACCACTCGTGTTGCTGAAATTCTTGTCTATCAATCCCCATTGACTACTACGAGCCAACCCTTGACTACCATCAAATCCCCGGTGCCGGTTTTGGGTGGAGGAGAAGTAGTGATCGACGATGCGTTTTACGGAGTCCGCGGTTTAGCTCCCACTATCGATGGGAAATACCTGTGGATTTCTCAGACAGACCAACATAGAGTGTTGCGCATTCGTGATCCTCTAACCAACCCAGTAGTTGATATCATTTTGGGACAATTATCACTTACAGGTAATCAATGCAATCGGGGACAAATTCCTGCCCCCAATGCCTATAATGGTCAAGTGGCCGATTTGACAATGCTTTGTTATCCCGGGGCCATATCATTTGACCAAAAAGGCAACTTGTATATCTCCGATCATTTTCCTGAAACTGCAGGGAATTGGCGATTATTAATGTTTGCCAGTGAAAATATACCTACAAATCCCTTATCTATTCAATTTGCCATACCGGCCACAAAAGAGTTCCCTTGGAATAGAACCCCCAATCCCTACACTCATATGATTTTCGAACCCGCTTTTAACAGTGCCAACATCATGGTGGTCGGACTCAACCCTGTTTCCAGTAAGCGTTTTGTGGAGTATTATCTTGATCCGACTAAGGTTAATCCTAATAATCCCAGTGATTATGATTATGCCGCTCCGGATGGACAACTCAATGATTATTACGGCTGGCCGATAGCGGCTACATTCGATAAACTGGATAATCTATACATGTATGATGCCAACAGAGGAAAGGTTCTCATATATAAACATCCGTTTTCATCAAATAGCAGTCCGACTCCCACTCCGTCACCGGCGTTTTCAGCGCAAGACTTGAAGAATTTATTTCTCAACTATTTGACTTTTGCCGATAGTGGTTTTCGGCCGGTGGATCAGAAAGTAAATATGTTGGACGGAGGATTTGTGATCGAATGGTTGAACTAGACTCTTGACAGCCCCTTTGAAAGTGAGATGATGATATTTAAGTTCATGAAAAACTTGATGGATTATTTACGGGAAAATAGATCCAGGATTTTGCCACTGGCAGTGCTGGTCTTTTTGGCCATCGCGGTATTCCTCATTTTTAGTCTGGTCAAAAAACGCCAGGAAATCCGGCCCAAAGCTGCCAATTTCGATGCGGTGTTGTCATTTAATCCGACAACAGTCACGCTATCTCCCGGTCAAGTCATGAGTGTACCGGTGTGGGTCAATTTGAGTTCTACAGTTCAGGCGATAGTCGGAGCTGATATTTTGGTGAACTTTGACCCGACCAAACTGACGTTGGTTTCCCCAAATGGTGTGACGAAAGAAATCGACGGGCAGAGTATTTTTAAAACTTATGCTCCGGTTGATGCAGACGGCGGTTTCGATGCGGCGCGGGTCATAGCTTGTGCCAACACGGGCCTAGTTAACGGTGATGCCACCAAATGTCCGGACGGCCGAGGTGTAATCGAATTTGGGATTGCGGCATTTGACTGGACAGCCGGGGCAGCAACTGGTACATTTTTGGGCACTTTTTCACCAGTGACGAAGTTGACATTTCAAGCAGGGAGCCTCGCGGGATCGACGACTTTGACATTTAAATATACAGCCTCTGGTGCAACTATAGATTCAAATGTAGTGATCAAACCGCCGGGCGGGGTAGGAGATCCATTGGATATTTTGGCGCAACCGACTTCGATCGTCACTGTAAATATCGTTGGGCCAACTCCGACGCCTACCCCAAGTCCAACGCCTTCATCTACTCCAGTACCGACACCATCACCCACGCCGACTCCTACACCATCGGCCACACCGAAGCCGGCCAGTCCGACACCGACACCTTCAGCCACGCCGAAACCAGCGTCGCCTACGCCAACTCCGTCTGCGACACCCAAACCAGCTTCGCCTACTCCTACACCATCGGCCACACCGAAGCCGGCATCGCCAACGCCGACAGCCACACCTTTACCGTCAGCTTCGCCGTCACCCTCATACACGGTTGCTGATTTGAAAAATGCCTTGATTAACTTTCTCACCAGTCAAGGAGATGGGCATCCGGTTGATGGCAAAGTCAACATGATGGACGCAGCTTATATCCTCTACTGGCTCAAGTAAGTCTTTGAGAGCCTGTTTGGAAAGTTCCTAGCCTAAGAATAAATCCTCCCCTTAAAATAAGGGGAGGTGAGGAGGGGTTATGATGCAGATAATCCGGGTTCTATTCATAACTCACCCCAACCCTCTCTTATCTTAAGAGAGGGGGATAGAGACTTTTCAAACAGAGTCCTACAGCACACAGTACATATATTCAACTTTGTTAGGTGACTCACTTCAGTAACACGGATTTTAGATTCAACAAACAAACAAGAGGATCAGGTTTTGTAAGGAAAGCCGACGAATTTTTTGAGGTCATCAACTTCTTTTTGAGTCGGCGTATCGTGTTCCAAATCAATGACGCGTCTTTTTACGTCGGTCATATCAGTTTGTAAATGGTCCACTTTTTCATTAAGTTCCTTAACGTCACCCTTGAGTTGGTTAACGTCACCCTTGAGTTGGTTAACGTCACCCTTGAGTTGCGTAATATCACCTCTTACATCGGCAATATCATCCTTTGTAGCCATGGTCTTAGTGACAGCATTGACGATTTGGGCAATAGCTTCTTCAATATCTCCTTTGGTAGCCGTGGCAGAGAGATCATTTTTCATATAGTCAAGGTATCACAAACTTCAGTAAATGACAACGATGATTTTATTCCATCAGGGGTTGAAATTCAGGTGGGAGAGAAGTTCGGTAAGATGATTTCCACTTACCGGTTGTTTGCCTTCGAGTTGAAGTTCATCGAGAACTAAGTTCATAGTTCGAAGTTCATAGTTCATAGTTAGATGCAGTTTCAAAATTTTTAACCTTTTTTCTTCGAACTTCGAACTTTGAACTTTCAACTTTATTTTCGTCCAAATTCCCGGCCAGGGGTGAAAAGCCCGCCATTTGCGATCAATTCTTATAGCTTCTTTACCGGTTGTTATTGCTTCTTTAATATTTTCCCAAGGTTCAAAACCTGTGTCACGGGTGAGTCTTGGATAATAACTCACCCTAACCCTCTCTTTCATAAAGAGAGGGGATTCCTCCCCTTTAAGAAAGGGGAGGTTAGGAGGGGTTAAAGTCTTTATTAACAATTCTCCGCCTTTGGTAAAGAGTTTGGTGAGTAACGAATCTGTGGTATCTGTTGGTGAGATCTTTTCTTTTTCTTGAGCGATGACTTTTCCGGCATCAAACTTTTCTGCTAAAGTGACAAGTGAAACGCCGGTTTCTTTTTCACCATTTGCAATGGCCCAGGGGACAGGAGCGGGGCCGCGATAAGCGGGAAGTAGAGAGGGGTGAATATTCAACCCACTATACTTTACTTGTTCAACTAGACTCATGGGAATTTTTTGGGTGTAGTCGGCACTGACTAATAATTCTGGTTGAAATTTTAACACTTGTTTTGTTGTTTCATCTTCACTAGCAAATAACCAAGGTTTATCTGGATAAGACTGTGGAGTGAGAACTGGAATTTTATTTTTCTCTGCCCAAACTGACACCGGAGTCGGAGTCAAAATTTGTTTGCGGCCAATTGGCCGGGGAGGCTTGGTTACGACGCAAACAATCGGAAAACCAGCGGCAAAAAGACTCTCCAGAACTATGAGTGAGTAGTCGGGAGTACCAAAAAAAGCTAGCTTTATAAGCTTATTGTTTAATTGCTCTATTGTTTTATTGTTATTTGTTGAGTTTTTCATTTGTGAACTTAATCAATCCATGTATGTCCTTGGATAGTTCAACTAGTTCTTTAAGGATGTATTGATACTCTTCTTTAGAAAGCAGTATTCTTACTTTTGCTTTTTCGTTCCAATCAAGCGATTCTTTGATAGAACCATAACCATATCGATAAAACATAACTTTATCTTTTTTGCCGAAACGCCCGAATCCCTCAGCAATATTTGCGGAAATTGAATCGACAGCTTTTATGTATTGTTTACCAACAGTATCTTTAGCGAAAAAATTCCAATTGATAACAATACGCCACACATAGTTGGATAAGTGAAACGCTCTTTTATAAGCTGTAATATCATTAAGTTGTAAATATTTTTTCTCCATCAGCAATAAAACAACTTAGCAATATAACAATTAAATTTCCAGTGGCTCTAGGATTTCTTTCCCATCATCATCGACTCCGGGTTTATAGAGCTTGCCTTTTTGTTCAATCACGCGGCGGGTAAAGAGAATACCATCGAGATGGTCAAGTTCGTGTTGGATTATGACTGCGGGAAAACCACTAAATTTTTCGGTTATTTCGTCACCTTTTTCATCCAGATATTTGATCGTGACTGATTCATGCCGTCTGACACTACCCCAAACTTGCGGGATTGAGAGGCAGCCTTCAAGGCGATGATCTGCATCCGGTATCCCATCAACCATTTTTTTACTTTTGACAATGATTTGAGGATTTAAAAAGACGCGGATCGGATCTGTCTCTTGGGGGCGGATGAGAAAGATGCGCCAGGAGATACCGATTTGTGGAGCTGCCAATCCGACACCTTTAGGTTGATCTTGTTTGATGAGCGCGTCACGCATTTCAGTGATCACTTGAATTGTTTTGTGGTTTATTTTGGGCACAGGTTTAGCTCGTGTAGTCAAAACTTGGTTTGGTGTAGTGATGATGGGTTTCATACTTCAGTTAATAGTTCGAAGTTCATCGTAGAAAAGTATATTTAATATCAGTTCTTCGAACTTTGAACTTCTAACTTTGAACTACTTGATTTGTTCTAACCTTTGTTTTATTTCCGTATCATCAGGATTTATCTTTCTCAATGCCTCTTCCAAAATAGCTTTGGCCTTGGGGTTTTGTTTTTCATCCTGATAAAAGATGGCTAAAGCTATATAGGCGTCACGATAGTCAGGTTTCAAGTCGATGGTCCGTTTGAGTGTGGCGATGGCCTCTTCGTTCTTGCCCGCACGGCCATAAAGGACTGCGACATTGTATGCGACTTTGGCGTCTGTTGGAGCCAACTGTTGGGCAATCAAAATAGAAGATAGTGCTTCATCGATGAACGTCGGTTCGACACTGGCAAGTAAAAAGAATATTCGGGTGCGCGTCTTCCAAAAGTTGACATTTTGCGGACTGGTTTTGAGAGCTTGGCTTGATTCGGTGATTGCCTCTTTGGCCAAATCAGCAGCCAGGGTAGCCGATTGATTTTCCAAAGCGACATAGGCTAGATTGCTAGCGATTGAAGCTCGTTCATCATGATAGACAGGTTCATCGCTACGGAAATTGGTCGCCGCGACGATGTAGGAATAGGCCTCGCGGTAATTGTTTTGTTTCGTCAGGGCATGGCTTTTAGCATACAGTGAGTCGCTTAACCAAAATCTTCCGAGTGTAAACCAAGCATAAATCGTTAACCCCAATATCAAAGCGATCAAGATATATTGTGGTGGATTGACGGTGATAGATTTATCCGAAGTATATTCTGGATGAACCAGCGCGAAACTGATGGCTGGGATGAGGAAAAAATACAGCCCGATGATGACCACGGAAAAGCCAAAGAAATTGGTAATAAGGATGGAAATATAGGAGGCAAGAAGGGCTATTAAAATTGTTTTATTGTTAGATTGTTTTATTGTGAGAAGGGATTTTACTCCCCAAATGATTACAGAAATAATGAGTAAAAGATATAACCCCAATCCCAAAAATCCCGAAGTGGCGGCGATGTTTAGAAACTCATTATGCGCGCGGTTATACAAGAAATCCCATTCACTGGTGAGATTATGTTGGGCCGGTCGGTATTTATAATATGCGTAAGCAAATGTTTCCGGTCCGGTTCCAAAAAGCGGATATGCACGGGCGATATCCAAGGCACCTTTCCAGACGATTCTTCTGATATCAGCCGAGTCGGTGATACCGACATTTATTACCGAATCACCCACGGGAGCTTTTTCTTCTGGGACTGGTTCCTTCTGGAACAATTGAGTAGTTAGATATTGGTTATATTGGGGAAATGGAGTTCGAACGAAAAAATTAAGGATGAGAAATAGGGAGTTAAGAATTATAAAAGTTGTCATTCTGGCAAACGAAGTGCGTCCAGAATCCGTTATAGTTTCAGATCCTGGATGCGTCCCGTTTAGGCGGGACTTACCAGGATGACGAAACAGCGGAACCATAAATGTTCCCATCCAAAATACTGCATTTGCTGCCCAAAAGCCCAAGAACCCCGAGCGGGATTTGGTAAGTAAAATGCAAATATAAAAAATCAAAATTAAAAATGACAATCCAAAATGATAAATTTTTTTAAATTGTAATTTTTCATTTTGATCTTTAAATTTTGCAGTTAAAACCCCGAGACTTATGAGTAGTAGAACCACAAGATAGGCTGCTAGCCAATTTGGTTGGCCAAGAGTTGAAAAAACTCGCGCCCGCACATCTTGAACCCACATTTGAGCATCAATGCCAAATTTTTCCAAGATGCCATAGGTAGCGACTAAAGCCCCTGACGCCAGCGCGAACGAGAGTAATTTGTTGATCTTGATCACTTCCCGATTTGAAACAAAAGCAAAGTAGAGGAGGACATAAGTGAAGGTGGAAAGCAGTCCGCCATGGAAGCGCGAATAATAACCAAATATTGAAACATGTGGGTCAATCGAGAACAAGGTAGATAAACCTTGGGAAAGTAGAAAAAGTAGTAGAGGTAAATTAAAAGGGGTTCTTTGGATGAGAATTTTTCGTTGTAGAATCATTTTTGCGATCCAGCTACTAACTATCAGGGAGGTAAGTGCATAAACAAACATCATCTTGTTCCATTCAAATAATTCAAACGAAGGTAGAGTGCGGGAAGGATTAAAAAGCAGGGGAGTGGCAAAAAACAGCGTGTAAAAGCCGTATTCGATGATTTTATTTGCCAGTCGTAAAATTCGCATACACAGATTTTATCATACTTAAGTTATGCTATACTGCGATAGAAATTATCCAATCATCAAATAATCCAATTATCCAATAAGTGACAATAATAAATAATTAAAAATTGGATAATTTGAAATTTGAAATTGGATTATTGGATAATTATGCTTGATTTTTTCTTCGGTTTATTTTCTCATGATTTAGCTATTGATCTGGGTACGGCCAATACTTTGGTAGCTATCAAAGGTAAAGGGATCGTGATCCGTGAACCATCAGTGGTGGCGCGACACAGAAAGACAAAAAAAGTGTTGGCGGTGGGAAGTGAAGCCAAGCGGATGTTGGGAAAAACGCCGCAGTCAATTGAAGCATTGCGGCCACTTCGTCGGGGAGTGATATCCGATTTTGATGCTACCGAAGCTATGCTGGCCCATTACATCAAACTCGTCCATGAGCGACCGCAAAAATATCTACCCAACATTCCCCGACCCAAAGTGATCATCGGGATTCCCTCAGGAGTAACCGAAGTGGAACGCCGGGCAGTCCAGGAAGCAGCTCTGGATGCAGGCGCGCGCCTGGCTTATTTGATAGAGGAACCGATGGCTGCAGCGATCGGAGCGGGTTTACCAGTGCAGGAATCCAAGGGTTCGCTGATCGTCGACATTGGCGGAGGGACGAGTGAAATTGCGGTGATTTCCTTGGGTGGAATTGTTGTCAACCGTTCGATCCGAGTGGCCGGAGATGCGATGGATCAAGCAGTGGTGACTTTTGCCCGACTCAAGCATGCATTACTCATCGGTGAACAAACAGCCGAAGATGTCAAAATATCTATCGGTTCGGCTTTTATGACTGATGACAATAAACAAACAGTGGTACGTGGTAGGGATCTTGAGGCGGGACTTCCCAAATCGATAAAATTCAACGCGACAGAAATCCGCGAAGCTTTGGCTGACGTCGTCAACCAGATCATCGCCGGCGTCAAAGAAGTGATTGAAGAAACCCCGCCGGAGTTTATCGGTGACATCATGGAACAAGGAGTCACATTGGCAGGTGGGGGATCACAACTTAGCGGCATCGATAAACTGATTGCGCAAGAAGTCAAAATGCCGGTATGGCGGGCAGAAGATCCGCAAACGGCAGTGGTTCGCGGAGCACTCAAGCTTTTTGAAAATGAAGAGTTGCTGCAGCGCGTGCGCGTGACCGGAGGACTCAAATAAATTATCCAATTATCAAATAATCCAATTATCCAATAAGTACCAATAATAGTTAAACAAATAATTAGACATTGGATAATTTGAAATTTGAAATTGGATTATTGGATAATTATAATGTATCGTCTCGCCCGAACTATATCTGCCATTCTCTCGCCGCTTTTATTTATCCCGCTTTTGTTACTCTTTAAACTAGAAGAGACAGTTTCTACTTCTACTCAATTTGCGACTGCCATAAGTATCATTTTTGGACTAGGCGTATTACCGGGAATACTCGGACTCACTTTTTTGAAACTGACTCACCGAGTGAGCGATTGGGATATACCGATCCGCAAGGAGCGTCCGGCGTTTAATTTCTGGGTATTGTTTTGTAATGTATTGCTGATAGTAGGTTTAAATTGGGGCAGTTTTTACCAATTGACCAGATTGGCAGAAATTATTTTGGTTTGGTTTGCCTTGTTTACTTTAATCACTTTTTACTGGAAAATTTCTGCTCATAGTGCTGGGGTGACGCTATTTAGTTTAATCGTCTTTAGATCGATGCCTGGATTTCTACTTTGGGGTGGATTACTCATCGTCAGCGTCGGTTGGGCCAGGATATATCTAGGTAAACATACGCTTGCACAAATTGTTGGCGGAGCCATTTTATCAAGCCTAATTTATATTTTTGCGACGGGTTTAAAACTAGTTTAATTAGTACTTCAAAGCAACCAATCGCCGTATGGTAAAACTAGGAAAAGCTTTTTCGGATAATGTAGTTCAATTTAGCAAAAAGCGCCGGCAAAACGGTCCAAAACTTACCGGTTGGGGAGCACGAATCACTTTGCTTTACATGTTGCTTATTGTGGGTTGGTTTGGGCTGGTGGTACGACTTTTCCACTTGACAGTGGTTGAAGGAAAAGAAAATCGTGAGCTGTCCGAAGGCAATCGTGTTCGGACCGCGATCATTCACGCGCCTCGTGGCATTTTGCGTGATCGCATGGGCAAGCCATTGGTAGAAAATGTACCAGGATTTCGGGCCACCGGCAGTTGTCAAAAAAACCTCCCCTGCCAAACTAAGTTTTTGACACAAAGCAAATGGGAAAGCTTGCCTCCAGCAAGTAAAGAAGATGCATTTTTGGAACGGGATTTTTTGCGCCAGTATCTATACCCTTTGGAAACAGCGCATGTTTTGGGTTACTTATCCGAGATCAATGCTGATGAAATAGCCAATCCGTATTATTTATACCAAGATTATTTGATAGGCGATCGGTTGGGACGAATGGGATTGGAAGCGACTTTTGAAAAAAAACTCCGCGGGGTTGACGGTAAGGAGTTGATCGAAGTCGATGCCGAAAACCACAGAATCCGTTCCTTGGGCAAAGTGGATCCGCTTCCCGGGCAAGATTTGACGCTAGCCCTGGATTTAGACTTACAGCGGGTAGCTTACCAAGCGATGGGAGAAAGTGCCGGTGCGGTGGTCGTCTCCAAGCCCAAGACCGGAGAAATTTTGGCCTTAGTCTCAACCCCGGCCTTTAATCCCAATTTGATCCATCAGGGTTTGACTACAAAAGATTTCCAAACTTTGTTAGAGAGTCCAGAGCAACCATTGTTTAACCGCACTGTAAGCGGTGTTTATCCACCGGGATCCATATTTAAGCTGATTGTATCTACTGCGGGTTTGGAATCAGGAAAAATCACCAAAGAGACACAGATTGAAGACATAGGAATTTTGCGGATCGGCGAATTTAGTTTTGCCAACTGGTATTTTACCGGATATGGTAAGACCGAGGGTCAGGTAGACATCTTTAAAGCCATAGCCAGAAGTAATGACATTTATTTTTACAATGCAGGGCAGTTGACTGGTGTAGAGACAATTGCGAAATGGGGGAAAAAATTTGGTCTGGACCAAAAAACCGGTATCGAGCTTCCCGGTGAAGCTGAAGGGGTGATGCCGGATCCGGAGTGGCGGAAAAAAGTGTTTGGAACTGACTGGTATTTGGGAGATACATATCATTTGGCTATTGGTCAAGGAGAACTTCAAACGACTCCTTTACAAGTCAATTTGTGGACCAATGCCGTAGCTAGCGGTGGAGTATTGTGCGAGCCGACGTTACTAAAAGTTCGCAGTTCGCAGTTTCGGCCAAAGGCCTCAACCAACGGCCGATGGGCCTCTGGCCCAGATCCGCCTTTGGCGGACGCAGTTCGCAGTTGTACTGATTTGAAAATTAAGAAAGAGACCATTGAGACAGTCACCGAGGGGATGCGGAGAGCTTGCAGTAAAGGCGATGATGTTGGATACCAAGGTACGGGGTGGCCGCTGTTTGATTTTACAGTTATGCGGGAAACATTGGATGATGCCGGTGGAAAAGGTGAAAAACGCAGTGTTCCGGTAGCGTGCAAAACTGGTACAGCTGAATTTGGCGATCCGGATAACAAAACCCATGCTTGGTTTACGGCCTTTGCCCCCCTTCGCCAAGGCTTCGGGGGGCAGGCCCCCAATTCTGAAAACATAGCAACTATCACTGGTGAACCGGAAATTGTGGTGACGGTTTTGGTGGAAAAAGGCGGAGAAGGATCATCAGTGGCCGGCCCAATTGCTAAAAAAATTTTAGAAGAATGGTTTAAGAGGTAAACTCTACAAGAGTTACGAAAATAACATTTCAATTTTGGATTATTGGTTCCCTCTCTTCGTAAGAGAGGGTTAGGGTGAGTTAGTTACATTAGACAACTCCTCCTGACCTTCGCTCTTCATGAAGAGGAGGAAACTATAATCCGAAATCAAACTTCATTTTGTAACTCAAGCTAATTATGATCAAAAGAGCAAACATCTCCGTGATTATTCCGATTTTTAATGAGGAAAAAACTATCGGAGATGTGATTAAAATAGTTGGCAGTTGGCCAATGCAGCCGGAAATTGTGGTAGTGGATGACGGTTCAACCGATGGAAGTGATTTGTTTGTTAAACTAAAACAAAATCACGGAAAAGGTTGGGCACTAGCTCAAGGAATAAAGGAAAGCGGGGGAGAAGTGCTCATGTTTTTGGATGGAGACATAGTGGGACTAACACACAAAGACCTGGAAAAATTGATCGCGCCGATTTTAAACAACCGGGTTGATATGGTACTTGGAGCAGTGCGATTTTTGCGGTTTAAACTTTTGGGTCCGGTTCCGGCAATTTCCGGTGTCCGGGTGGTTTTACGAAAAAATGTAGATTCTCACTTTGAAACCATGAAAACTACCGGATATGGAGTTGAAATGCTTCTTAACAAAATTCATGCTAATTTACGAGTAATGACAGTGGATTTGCCGACTGTGTATATCGTGGATAAACTAAAAAAACAATCAATTGGAGTGGCCCTAACTTCATACATTAAAGAGTGGGAAGAGGTGGGGAAGCAAATTTTGGCAGGATGGAAAACTTAAATCTGATCAAACAAGCGTACAAAATTGCACGTGCTGCCTTGTCAAATTGTCTGACTAACCAAGGAATCATTTGTGGTCGGCACCATTTTGTCGACCTGTGGGCCAGAGATAGTCTGTTTGCGACCTTTGGCGCAAATGTTTCCGGGTTATCCAAACACTCAAAAACTACTCTCTCAAGTTTTTTAGACCAACAAAGAGATGACGGCTTGATTCCTTACTGTTTACTTAGAGCGCCTACCACTATTAGTAAATATTTGGGGCGACCTGTCTTTTTTCCAAAACTCAAACCGAGTTTTCGGCAGCGGCCGTTGGCAGGATTGGTACTGGATGGCGGATTATTGACAGTGTTGGCGACTTGGGAATATGTCAACAGAACCCAGGATTTTAATTTTGCGCAAAAACATTATTCCCAGCTCAAAAAAGCGTTGACTTGGTATATCGGTCGAAGTCACAACCACTTGCTTCGTGACTGGTTTTTGTGTGAGTGGGCAGACGCGGTACTAAAAGTGGGTAAGACACTTTATACCAATGTTTTGTATTGGAAAGCTCTGGAAGACATGAGTGGTTTAGCCAAATTATTAAATAATAAAGCGGATGCAGAAAAGTTTAGTAGATTGAGTGCTGACGTAAAAGAATGGGTTAACCGCGAATTTTGGAAAGAAAACTATTTTTCCGACTGGATTGACTATAAACGCCATCATTATTTTTATTCGCATGGTAACATGCTGGCGTGTTGGAGCGGGTTGGCGGACAGCGCTCAAAGTAAACAGATCTTGAAGTTTGCAGATAAATTTTGTTGGCATGATTTTACTTTGGAAGAAAATTATCCCAAATATCCTTGGGCTAGAATCCCGTTTTGGAATCATTTGGTCGGCATGGGTGACTATCACAATCGCGGATGTCTATGGTTGCAGCCGGGGATATTATATTCTTTAGTCCTCAAAAAATATGGACAGAAGAAAAAATCTATGGTAGTTTTGAGGGCAATAAGCAACCAAATTGTAAAACACCAGGGAGTTTATGAAATTTATGAAAAAGATGGCCAGCCGGTAAGCCGCAGATTTTATCAGGCGGAAACCCCTTTTGCCTGGTCAGCCGGAATGTTTATTTATGCGTATCATAAATTGATTCAGGAAAAAAATTAAAACCCAAGGTTGCGTAGGTAATCAACCTCCGAGGTTGATTATTTATATATGACAGAACGTGAAGCTTATGTAGCGTTTGCGGCATTTCCCGGAATTGGGCCGCAGAGGTTTAAGTTGCTGACAGAGTATTTTGGGTCAGCTCAAAAGGCCTGGAGTGCTTCCGCCGAGGAACTAATAAAGATAGGGTTGGGGGGAAAACTGACCCAAAAGTTAGTTGATTTTCGCGCTGGATTTGACCCTCGTACTTACGAACAACAATTACTCCAGAGAGAAATCAAAATTATTACCCGGATTGAAAGTAGTTTTCCCCAGCAGCTTCTGGAAATTCCCGATCCGCCCATTGCTTTATTTATAAAAGGCACATTTGAGGTTGCGGGCAAAAAATTCATCGGAATCGTTGGAACTCGCAAGCCCACTGTATTGACGGTGTCGCACATCGGACGGCGATTGAAGCAGGAGCTTACACAATTGCCGTACTGGGTTGTGGTGTAGATATCATTTATCCTCCGGACCATAAGGATTTGTATGTAGAAATTATTGCCCGTAGCGGAGCCGTGATTTCCGAAGTCCCACCAGGACACACAGTGCTTAAAGGTTTATTTCCAGCCCGCAACCGGATCATTTCAGGGATTTCTTTGGGAATTGTGGTGACCGAAGGAGCACAAGATTCCGGTTCACTCATTACTGCGCGGTTAGCAGCAGAACAAGGTCGGGAAGTGTTTGCGGTACCGGGCCCAATCACGAGTTACTTATCGGTCGGACCGAGTAAACTTATCAAGCAAGGAGCCAAGATCGTGACAGAAGTGGGAGATATATTGGAAGAATTCAATATCAAAAATGAAATATCAAAAATCAAAAATTCAAATAAAATATCAAATAATGGACGCACTTTAAGTCCGGAGGAAGAGAAACTTGTTGGGCTTTTAACTCAAGGAGAAATGCTTTATGATGAAATAATTCGGGAGAGTGGGTTGCCTGCATCGGAGGTCGGGAGTTTACTTTCGCTGATGGAACTAGGTGGTATAATACGCGCTCTTGGAAATGGGAAATACGGGTTAAACAGTGGGTAACACAAGTAGCACGGGTACCACAAGTACCACGGGAAGAAAAAAAGCTCGTGATACGCGTGATACTTTTGCTACCCGTGGCACTCTTTAGATATGAATCTTATTCTTGTTGAATCACCGACCAAAGCCCGGACACTGTCTAAGTTTTTGGGGGATGGTTTTCGGGTCGAAGCTTCTTTTGGATCGGGAAGGCGAAGCGATTGCCTGGCACCTTGAATACATATTGACTAAAAGCAAAACAAGTAGCACGGGTACCACAAGTACCACGGGAAGAAAAAAAGCTCGTGATACGCGTGATACTTTTGCTACCCGTGGTACCTTTGAGCGAATCACTTTTCATGAAATCACCGAAGAAGCCATCAAGGAAGCCTTGACTCACCCCGGGAAAATAAATTTGCAACTTGTAAATGCCCAACAGGCGAGGCGTATTTTAGACAGATTAGTCGGTTACAAATTGTCACCGCTACTTTGGAGAAAATTATCGCGCAAATGGTTGTCAGCGGGACGGGTACAATCAGTATCGGTGCGCCTCATTGTTGAACGCGAGCGGGAGATAGGGAAATTTAATAAACAGGAGTATTGGGTGATTGAGGGAGAATTTGTTACTAACGCCCCCACACCCCCTCTTATTAAGAGGGGGCTAGGGGGAGTTAGCTCGAAAACTATTATAGCTCAACTTATTTCAAAGAACGGTATTAAATATGAGCAGAGTCAAACGATTCAACTTTTTGACGGCAGTTATACCTATACAAACTTGGCTACACTTCAAAGCGGATCATGCAACTGGCCCAAAATTTGTATGAAGAAGGATTGATTACGTATCACCGAACAGACTCAGTAAATTTGTCAACTAAATTTTTAGGCGCTGTTAAAGCCTATATTGAAAAAACATTTGGTCCTGAGTATTCGCAGTATCGGACTTATGCGACCAAGTCAAAACTGGCGCAAGAGGCGCATGAAGCCATTCGTCCAACAGATATTAGAACTCAAATCCCAGAACTCAGAACTCAGAACAATTTAACAGAACAGCATTTCAAACTTTATGATCTGATTTGGAAACGAGCTATAGCATCACAAATGAAAGAGGCAATTTTTGATGCGACCACGATCCAAATCACCTCAAACAATGGTTATTTATTTCAAGCCCAAGGCTCGGTGATTAAGTTTGATGGATACTTAAAAGTTACGGGGCGGGACCAAGAAACAATTGAACTCCCGAGTGTAGTAGTGGGTGACACCATCAACTTAGTCAAATCAAATCCACTTCAGAAATTTACCCAACCTCCTCCTCGTTATAGTGAAGCCTCTCTCATTAAAGCTTTGGAAGAAGATGGTATTGGCAGGCCTTCAACTTACGCGCCGACTATTTCCACGATCGTCGAACGCGGTTATGTGGAGAAAGAAACTCGTGAAGACGGACGAAAGGGACGCAATTTTGTTCCCACAGAACTTGGGATTTTGGTCAACGACTTTTTGGTGCGGCATTTCCCCAACGTGGTAGATTTGCGCTTTACTGCGACCATGGAGGAGGAGCTTGATGATATCGCCGAAGGAAAACGTGAGTGGCAACCAGTAGTAGCTGAGTTTTATAAACCGTTCGTAGAAAAACTGAATCATGTACTTGAGAAAGTGGAAACGATTGAAACTCCGGTCGTTAGTACCGGACAGAAGTGCCCGGAGTGTAAGGCGGGAGATGAGATTATTAAGGAAGGCCGATTTGGTAAATTTTTGGCGTGTTCCCGTTTTCCAGAATGCAAATATACGAAAAATCTGGTAGAGAAATTGGGTATCAAATGCCCGGATTGCAAAGAGGGAGATGTGGTTGTCAAAAAGACCCGCACCGGCCGCATTTTCTACGGCTGCTCCCGCTATCCAGATTGCAAATACGCCTCGTGGACAAAACCAAAAATAGATGTGCCAAATTCAACTCCAAATCCGGAGGTGTCTAGCTAACCCACTCGTCGGGTGGGAGCCGTTGCCGTTCAAATCCTGATTAAATCGTGAGAGAAATGGCTAGAATAGAGCTATTCCACAAACCGAAACGTGGAGAGAATTTGTTCGCGTAAGTTATAGTAGGTAGGTATTTCCTCAGTTGTCATAGTCATGATCGGCAAATGGAAAATGTATAAATAACCATCCCGGTCAAAAACAATATTATTCGCCACATCAACTCCTCCAATATTTATTTGAATTCCCTGAATATCATTCGTAATATTCTTTATTTTCGAGAGGATTGTTACAAGTGGTCCTACTTTTCTCTGAGTTAAACTGTTTAAATACGCAAGATATTCAGCCGTAGTTCTGCCAACAAAGGGACTATTTTTATATATTTCCAGTTCTAGTACTGCCAAATTCCGATTAGCCTCAAAAAATTACTTTTTATCTATCAACCCTTTATATCGACTTAATTGGTATGGAGTCAATTGCTCTTTTTGAAATGTCCAGTTTGAGGGATAATTAAATTCGAATTTAAGATCTTGATCTGTATATGTTTTCCAGTTGGAAATTTCGGTTGTTGAATTTGGAGTGGGTGATGGCATCAATGTTAATTTTTGTCGAGTAAGTTTACTTGTTAGTAATAGCGCCCCAAAAAGAATAACCACGCCGACTGGCCAGTATTTATGGAAAAACGTTAGTTTAGGTTTTTTTGTTGTTGGCACAAGATTAAAATATCATTATAATAAGCATTATTATAACCTACTTTGCGCGGGGTTTCTCGCTGCAATCGAAATTGACTCGATAGTATGAAACACATTGATAATTCTAAAGCCTTGCAACAAATTGTACCTTTGGTTCTTACAGTGGTGATTTTGGCGGTGCTGACTGTTATTCTTTATGCTTTTATTCTTCTCATTGATCTGTTTCACTTTGGCGAAAACATTGTGCTTATTGCTCGGCCGGTAGATATCATGGTAGGGTTAACGATTTATCTTAAGACTTCAATTGACTTTGCTATATTTATGGGGAGGTTGATGAGTGCCAATCCGGGATGGAAAAATCGGATTGCTTTGGAAATTGGTACAGCTTTGGGAAATGCACTGGGTACTCTAGTCGTCATTGCAATTTGGATAATATTTAAGGAGGTAGAATTACTCCTGGCTCTGATGGTATTTTTGGCAGCCTTAGTTTTATTTGAATTGGCTCATGGCGGACTTGAACATTTTGGCAGTTGGGAAAGTAGTAATCTACTTAAGCGACATACATATTTGTTTTTGCATCATTTTCTGGATGCGGTATTGAAAATCATTGATCCAGTACTTAAGCGCATCATGCCGGATTTATCTGCTAAAATGCAGGGGAAAGCGAGTCTTAATTGGAAGCAACTATTTATATTTAGCATGAGTATTCCCTTTATTTTGGGGCTTGATGATTTTGCCGGTTATGTCCCACTCTTTAGTGTCATCAACGTCTACGGATTTGCCATTGGCGTATTTTTGGGCCACACGATTTTAAATATTGCCCTCTTTATTTCACCTTCAAGAACGATCGTGGCTGTCAGAAATGAATATGTGAGTTTCCTGGGAACTTTGGCCTTTATTGCTCTTGGGTTTTATGGATTGTTTGAAGTGACACGAATCTTGAGCACCTTGAGGTTTTAAGTTTTGCATGACCCGTGTATAATGAAAGCAACTATGGATGAAATAAGTGTAGGTACCCGAGGTCAACAGAAAAATATGTGGGGGGTAGTGGTGGGAGTGATTATCTTAGTTTTATTGATTTTATTTATTGTGGCATTGATGTTTAAAAAACCCAAAATAGTTTCGCCACTTCCCGAAACCGAAGATGATGTCCGGGTGATTTTTGTCTCACCCAAGCCTTCAACTATCGAATCCAGCCCCGAGACATCGCCCTCTGCGACACCCAAAACCACCAAAAGTTGACTCCAGGTATTAGATTCAGACATTGCGCATGTGACTTTCATTTGTTTAAAATAAACTTATGGATCTATTGACTGCGATTAAGTCGTGGGACAAGAACCTGTTTTTGGGACTCAATAATCTACCGCACCCCTGGTTTCTGGATCAGGTCTTTTTGTTTTTTTCATTTTATCCGCTCATCATTTGGTTGATTATTGGGGTGATAGTGGTTTTGTATGAGGAACGAAATGAAAAACTTTTTTTAGTGCGTCTCGTAGTCGCTCTAGTTTTAGCTGGGATTGTAGCCACAGCACTTATCAAGCCGATTATCCGCCGACCACGGCCGGATATCTCCTTTGGAGATCAGGTGGTGATGGTACAGGAAAAACCAGCAGCTTTCCCATTGAGTAATGACTTTGCTTTTCCTTCTGGTCATGCAGCAGTAGCCTTTGCTGGAGCTTATGTCGTGACGTACGAAGAAATCAAAAACAATAAAAAACGGAAGCGGAAAATCAACATCTGGATTTTTTATTTAGCTGCGACTTTGACGGCTTTCTCACGGATCTATTTGGGCAAGCATTATCCGCTTGATGTCCTTGCGGGTGGATTATTGGGATGGGTCATGGGTTGGGTAGCGTGGAAATTGGTAGACTTGGTCAAACCACCGAAAGCTTATTAATGCCTAGAAACCAAAACCTTCTTCGGTATCAGTATTTCTATCTGGGGTGCTCTCAGTAAAGTCGGATGTCGTTGGCTTGGTATCCGATCTGACAGGTGGAGCTAAAAAGGTTGGTGTATCGGTGCGTATTCCTGAAGGCAGTGGTAGCTTTTCCTGCCCGCGCTCTAGTTTTTGTTTGGGAAAACTCGGGCATTTATCCGGATGCTCGTCGCAGATTTTGCGGCATTCCGCGATTGTTGAACAATTGCCCTGTTCTTTGATTTTTTCGCGTACCCCTACACCCATTCTTTTACTAAAACTAGCGCATTTCTCGCGGTTTTCGGCTTGGCTGCAAAAAGTGCGGCAGGCCGCCAAAGAATCGCAGCCCAATTCGGTTTTACCGAGTTCGATCAAAGCTTCCTTCCGCGTCCGATCATCATTTTGGTTAAATTTGCGGCCAAAAGCCGCACATTTATCATGGTTTTGCGGTAAGTTGCAGAGCTTGCGGCAGTCTTCGCGGTTGGTGCAACCGAGTTCGGTTTTAGCCAGTTCCAGAGTTTGATTTTCGTTCGTTTGTTTGAGCCCCATGCGTTTTGTAAATTCCTGACACTTTTCCTGATTGGCTTCTTGTTGACAAACCTCCCGGCATTCGGTGACTGAGCTACAACTTAATTCAGTTTTGGCGAGTTCCACCAGCCGGTCCTTCTTGAACAATCCGTGTGCTTGCCCAAAGCTTTTACAAGTCGGTTGATTTTGGGATTGACTGCAGAAAGCCTTGCAATCAGCCACGTTGGCACAGTTTCCGAGTTCGGCTATCGGAAACGTGATGCCGGTGGTGGTAGTCAGTTTTTGTTCCGGAGCTTCATCGCCCAAAACGTCGTTTTTGACGCCGTACACGCTATATGACCAACAGGCGGCTTTGTTTTGAGGGACATCACAAAACAAGTGACATTCGGCCCGATCCCGACAGTTACCGAGTTCTGGTATGGGAAACTCGTAAGCAGCGGAAGATTTGACGATCACTAAACCAGCGAATAAAAACGCCATCAAAACCATCAGCTGAAAAATTTTTTTCATAAATTAAAACGGATTCTGGTAATCGTTGGAACTATTGGTAGTTGATGTGGTTGCAAATTGGTCAAAAGGGTTAGTTGAATTATCTTCGGTAAACGGATTGGCCGGGGTTGTGCTTGAATTATCAGTCGTAAATGGATTGGAATTTGAGTTTTCGGCAAACGGGTTGTCACGATCATTCACAGTGCTTGGTGTGGTTGATTTGGTGATCTTTGAACTAGAATTAAATAACAGATATGTAGTGGCTCCCGAAAGCGCAAGGATAAGCAAAAGCAAAACTAGGAAAACCACACGAAAACTGTGATTGGGTGAAGTAGTAACCGCGGGAGAAGGATTAAATTCGGGATTGGTTGGCAGATTTGGTTCCATCAGATTAACCGTAACAAGTCTAAGGTTCTTTTGTCAAGAGCCGCACAGAAAACTACCGATTGGGACGAGTTCTTGTAGTCTGGTATTATCCGCACCAAAAAAAGCCGAAGCAGCTCCGCCATCAAGGTTTATAAATACTGTAAATTGTTTTATTGCTGTATTGTTAAATTGTTCAGTTAGCCGAGGTAAGTCAGATAAAAAAGGACCGGAGTTGTGGTTATCTTGTTCAACGATCGCTAACAAATAAACTTCCTCATTTTCGGTTTTACCCACAAGTACTCGACGAGTGTGTTCGTCATTTCGTATAGAAAGTTTTGCAGCAGGAGTAAATAACGGGCCTGATTGAAATACAAAGTCTACTTGGTCGAGTGGCGGCGCAATTTCGCTTAAGGATAACTGTTTCTGTTTTTTGTAAACAAAGCCGTTCACCAGTTGGGAAGTAGAAACTACCCGGTTGTAGTAATTTGGGGCAATAAAAAATAGGCCAACCGGCGTATGGTTTGAGGTGTAGAATCCAGCGTTTGTGCCAAATTTGCAGCGGTTTTCGCTAAGCAAAGTTTGGCTGGTTTTGGGACTTGTGAAGTTGGGAATGAGTTTTAAAGATTCGGGATGAGTTATTTTTTGAGTGAAGACTTGATAAGTCATGCCCTCAAAATTGACGATTGCTCCCGAGATAGGTGAGGCGACAGGTTGAGGTGATGGCAATTTGGGTGAAGGCAACGGGTACAAATTGATTCCTACCAAAGATAAGAGGCCAAGTAAAAATTGCAAAAGCGGGCGCATAGATTTTCAAGCGTTAATTATTTGGTGTGGGTGGAGGGGTGGAATTTATGACTTCCGGTGGACTTTTACGCAGTTCAGCAAAGATGATCAAAGAATAAAACAAAAATAGCAAAGAGTTGAAGAACGGAATCGGTGGATTAAAGCCCAACCCAGACATAAACATTTGGATAAGTGTTGGCAAAGTCAGTGCATGTAATCCTATTTGATAAATTTTTCCGTAAGATAAGGATATATGCATGAGTTTTGTAATTGCAAGTAAAACCAAGGACAAGATGAGGAGGGAAATCAGTCTGGTCATCGGCAGGAAAATGCTTAAACCTACAAACAGCACGATGCCTAGTATCCACGGGACATAATTTAACCAGGGTAAAACTTGGGTGAGGAAAAGATCGACTTGTTGTTTGTCGATGACGATGTTTCCGGCATCTTTCAAGGGATACAAACGGTAACCGGACTCGCGGTCCCGCATCACGACATTGTCCCGAGTCACAAAAACCAGCGACTGACTTTTGGCATAATCTTCAATACTGGCTTTGGTATCGATCGTGAGGAGGTAAAATTGCTTCTGGTCAGAAACGGCCGGCGGAGTATCAGTAAAAAGTTCATAAGGAATGGGGAAATGCAGAGGCTCGATTTGGTTAGTCGAAAGTTGTCCTTGTTTGATAGTGATGACAAGGTTTGCCGGGTAGAGTCCGGCGGCGCGGGTTTGTAGTCTCCCGCTGAACTTACTTAAAGGAGGTAAGATGACCGTAGTCAGTGAAAGAGTCAAGATCAAACCCAAAACAAAAGAAAAGAAAAGAAAATATTTGAGGGAAAAGGAGAATTTTGCCTTAACTACATCATGGTAGTAAACAGGCGAAAACATGCTTTTCCAAAAGACGCGGACAAAAAGAGAAAGTTTGTTCATATTGTTCGGGTACAGAGAAACACAAAATGCTTTAAGCTAGCCTTTAATTATTTTCATTGTATAATATCCACATGCTAAAACTCAATGCCGAAGAACTGCGGACCACTGATCCAACTCCGGATCAGATTGCGAGAGTCAAACGCCGGCCAATTTACATCATTTTGGACAATGTGCTTGATACATACAATATTGGGTCAATTTTTAGACTGGCCGATGCAGTAGGGGCTGCCAAAGTATTTATTTGCGGCGAGTCACTGACGCCACCGCATGCCAGGATCAAAAAAGCTTCGGTGAGTACTTGGAAGTGGGTGCCTTGGCAATACGCTTCAACCGCGGTTGAAGCGATTGCCAAAATAAGAAATCAAAAATCTCGGCCAGAGGCCGATCAGCCTTTGGCTGAAAAAATCAAAATTATTGCAGTTGAGCAAGACAAGCGGAGTCAGCGATTTGATCAAGTACAATATGAGTTGCCACTAGCTTTGGTTGTGGGAAACGAGACACATGGAGTGTCCAAAGAAGTTTTGGACATGGTTGACACGATCGTTGAGTTACCCATGTTCGGAGTGAACAAATCGCTTAACGTGATGGTGAGCTGTGGGATAGTGCTTTATAAAATCATAGAGCAACTTGTTTGAGTTTCCCGGAGTGTAAATATAAATCACTCCCGGAGTGTTTAGTTTCAGCAAGCTGCCAGACTCAATATGAGTGTTGAAGGTTTACGGACTGAAGGATATCGGAAACGGGCGCATTCGTGGGTACAGGAAAATTACCAAACCATAGCTTTCATACTCCAGGAAGCGGCAAATGAAAGGATAACAAAGGGAAAAATACCTAAACCTGATCTTTTTTCAAATGATTTCTGCGGTCCAGCCACTCAGTGGATACCTCAAGATTTACTTGGAGACGTGAAAGTGGAATCTTTCGATGTTTATCTCCACGAAGAAAAACTAGATGAACATTTATGTTTTATGTTAGGCCCTATAATAATAGATTTTACTTTTGGCCAATGGTTGGATAACTTAGATACAGCTATTAGACAACACCCTAAACTTTTTGTAGGAAGAGTTTTGGTGGCGACTAAGAAAGAAATACAAGACACGTTTGGTATCCGATATTTATTATACCCGCAAGCTACATCATTATAGGTTCATTGACAGTTAAGAGTAACTTGATTATAATGCTATGAGTTATGAACTAGACCAAGTCGATATTTATGGCTGATTAGCCCGCCGACTTGGCGGGTTTTTTAGTCTAAACTGGTTCATAACGCTGCACTTTGACAATCAAATGGTGGTAGGAATTTTTGGTGACTTTTGTTTCTGAGTGAAACATTTGTCAATTTTTTTTGAGAGTTTGATCCTGGCTCAGGATGAACGCTGGCGGTATGCCTTAAGCATGCAAGTCGAACGATCTTGTCCTTTGGACAAGAATTTTCAAATTATCCAATAATCCAATAAATACCAATTATCCAATAAGAGCAAAATTCGAGGTAGTGGCAGACGGGTGAGTAATAGTAAGGAACGTACCCCAAGGTCAAGTATAGCCTTCCGAAAGGAGGGGTAATACTGGATAGTTCCCGATTTAATCGGGTAAAGCACGTAACTGTGCGCCATGGGAGCGGCCTTATTCCTATCAGCTTGTTGGTAGGGTAAAAGCCTACCAAGGCGATGACGGGTAGGGGGCGTGAGAGCGTGACCCCCCACAATGGCACTGAGACACGGGCCATACACCTACGGGTGGCAGCAACTGGGAATAGTTGTCAATGGACGAAAGTCTGAACACGCGATACCGCGTGAGGGATGAAGTATCTCGGTATGTAAACCTCTTTTGCCAGATCATCGAGATTTGGCGAATAAGCACCTACAAACTACGTGCCAGCAGTCGCGGTAATACGTAGGGTGCAAGCGTTATCCGGATTGACGGTGGAGTAGTGAAATGCGTTGATATCGTCAGGAACACCAAAAGCGAAGGCAAGGTACCGGCTCTTTCTTGACGCTGAGGCACGAAAGCTAGGGGAGCGAAGCAGATTAGAGACCTGCGTAGTCCTAGCCCTAAACGCATGGATGCTAGATACCCCGTCGCAAAACCTATGGGTTTTGCGACGAAATCAAAAATCAAAATGTCCTGCAGAGCAGGATCTGGCTTTGCCAGACAAAATTCAAAAATATACAAGGTATCCCTTCGGGACTATTTATAAATTTGTCCTTGTTAAATTTTGATCTTTGACTTTTGAATTTTAGATTTCGCAAAAACGTAGTTTTTGCGATGGGGTGTCGCAAGCTAACGCGTTAAGCATCCCGCCTGGGGAGTACGAACGCAAGTTTAAAACTCAAAGGAATTGACGGGGACCCGCACAACCAGTGGAGCATGTGGTTCAATTCGAGACGAAGCGAAAGACCTCACCAGGGTTCGACATGTAACTGCATGTCTAAGAAATTAGGCAGCCTTCGAGGGTGTTACAAAGCTGCTGCATGGCTGTCGTCAGCTCGTGCCGTGGGGTGTTGGCTTAAGTGCCAGAACGAGCGCAACCCCCATCCAATGTTAAATTATCATTGGAGACCGCCCGCTTCTTTTTGAACTCACGAGTTCAAAAAGAGTTGCTTAGTTATTAGTTAATTAGTTACTTAGTAATTTTCTAAGTAACTAAGCATCTAATCAACTATGTAACTCAAATTCGTAGAGTTTGAAAAGAAGCGGGAGGAAGGAGGGGACGACGTCAAGTCAGCACGGCGCTTATGCCCTGGGCAACACACATCCTACAATGGCGAAAAACAACGAGATGCAAGCTCGCGAGTGCAAGCCAATCTCTGAAATTTCGCCTCAGTTCAGATTGCAGTCTGCAACTCGACTGCATGAAGCCGGAATTGGTAGTAATCGCAGATCAGCATGGCTGCGGTGAATACGTTCTCGGGTCTTGTACACACCGCCCGTCAAGTCAACAAAGTTGGAAGTAGCTGAAACTTGGGTTTCCCAAACTAAGCTAAGCCCAGCGATGGGGACTAAGTCGTTGGCCTATAATAATAGGAGTTGCGACCTTTAACAGCAATGTTTCTGAAAAATGTACCTATATCGGTGAACCCTACGTTTAGATATACTAAATAAGGGAATACCGAGGGAAGTTTAGATGAAGCATGGTCCAACAAATACTAGATTTTTGAAAGATAAGAAATCACATCTTAAGTTGTCCCAACTACAAAAAGATTTTGTTATCGGAACAATATTAGGAGATGGTTGCTTAATCACTTCAAGGTCTGGCAAAGCTGCGCGCTTACAAGTAAGTACAGAAAGCAAAGTATCATGAATTTGTTTTCTGGAAATACAATTTTCTTAAAGATTGGATTACAACAAAGCCACGGTATGATCGTTATAATGATTCAGCCGTATTTCGTACTATTTCACATCCAGATTTAATGGCAATAAAACGTCTTTTTTATAAGGACGATATAAAAATTGTTCCGGGAAATATAAAAGATTTACTTAAAAATCCTTTAAGTTTAGCTATTTGGTTTATGGATGATGGAAATGGTCATAAGAGAAATCCATATTTAAGATTAAGCACGTATGCATTTAAAGAAGCAGGGAATAAACTTTTACAAACCTGTTTGAGAGAAAATTTTTTATTAGATGCAAAAATTTTCCATGACAATAAGGGTTTTTATCTGTGCTTTTTAAAGGACAATGCACTTAAACTTTATAAATTAATCAAGCCATTTATTATTCCGTGCATGGAATACAAATTTATAAAGGTTAATTCTATAACCCCGTAGAGACTACACGGTACCTCCCGACGGCCGTCGGGATGAAGATATAGTCCATGCCTCTGGAAACACGAGGAATAACATGAACAAGGTATCCCTAGCCGAAGCTGGGGATGGATCACCTCCTTTCTACGAGAAATCGTCCCGATAGAATTGGGACGCAATCTTTTGTTAGTTAGATGTAAAACAAACTGACAATACAGTATTAGACTCTTAAAATTTTCCTACCACCATTTGGTTGTTAAATAAAAATCCTCCGTTATACATCGGAGGATTTTTTGTGGTAAAATTTCTCTTATTGGCGCGATGGCGAAGAGGTAACGCGGCTGTCTGCAAAACAGCTATGCAGGGGTTCGATTCCCCTTCGCGCCTCATAAAGCAAATACTGGGACAAAACACTTGCCTGCCGGCAGGCAGGTCTACTGCGGGGGTTCGATTCCCCCCGAGTTCAATGACAATAAATATCGAAGCGCAAAGAATACTAAGAGAGTTTGTTTATCAACAAAGGCCTGAGTGGGGACAAGAAGAGAGGTACTCTTTTAAGTATAAAGTAAGTGTATTATTCAATAATTGGCATGCGAATCTACCAGGAGGCGCTTACAGAAATTATCCACTCAACCTTCTGGAAGAAAGGTATCCAAGAGGAAATTCGAGAACGGAAATGTCCACAATTGATTTATTTTCTAGAATTGACCAAACACTTGCGCGCCATGGCATTGATCAAAAAGAAATAGTCAAGCTTCAAGAAGAAAGGAAACAACATGATCCGGATGCATACATCAATCTAATTGTATTGACTTTACCCGCATTTCGTACACTTCTGGAAGAAGGATTTCTTTTAAGGGATTTAGTTGAATGAAAACGAAATAACGAGAGAATACTAATAATCGTTACTTTACTGTTCCTCCTTTACCAAATTCCACGGTTTTTCTTAAAACGCGATTTGCGCTTGACAATAAATACCTTTTTATTCTACAGTTTAATAGATGCCGATCTTTACGGCATAAAGTGAACGAAATACATCCTGTCCATTTTGAAAAACTTACTAACAAAGTTGACCGCCTGAAGTTCCTCCTTTTGTTTTCGGTACTAGTTTCTTTGTTTACGCTGTTTGTGATTGTCCTCAAACTGCCTGAACCCACTTCATATACTAGCAAAGCAGGAACGAACACGGCCAGTTTCTCGCTTTTGCCCACCCAAATCAGTCTGCCGCCGGAATTTGGTTTCCAAGTTTGGGTGAATGCCCAAAATCCAGTTGCCTTTGCCCATGTAGAAATCAATTTTGACAAAAATCTGGTGGCTTTGACACAGGAACCAGAACTCATCAATCCCATGCTGAGCCGCGTGGTGAAACGGACTTCCAAAACCGATGCCAATAAAACCGGAGTGGTGGTGTTTGCAGTCGGATTGGATCCGATCAACAAAGCGTTAGCTCCAACTGGAGCATTTCAACTCGCGAAACTGACGTTCAACACAATTACTACCCAGTCCAACCTGACGACACAACTCACATTTAACCAAAGCGCGCTGAAACTCGTCAATCCCGATGCAAGTGTATTTACTCTGACCACTACCAACTCCAACTTGACACTAAATCCGTTGGTACTACCAAGTCCAACTCCAGCGCCTTCTCCCAGTCCTTCAGTAGCTCCGAGTCCAGGTCAGATTGGTAGTTGCGATGCTTATTGTAAATCCGTGAGTTTGACAAGAGGTCTATGTCGTCAAAACGCCGCCCAGTGCGGAAAGAGTAATGAAGTGTATGTAGCAGAGGGTAATAAGTACTGTGCGGCAAGCCGAAGAAATGATGTGTGTTGTTGCGAAAAATAACTAATATATGACAAGAAAAATTCAACTAGCTATCTTTGGTTTATTGACTTTCAGTTTCGTTTTTTTCGTATCAGGAGGACTGATTGGTTTAATTTCCAAAAACACACAAATTGCCCAAGCTCAAACAGGTTTAGTAGGTGATGCCAATGGGGATGGGCATGTGGATGAGGGAGATTATAATATCTGGTTGATCAACTACAATCTGCCTACTAGCCTTGGGTCAGGGAGTGGCGATTTTAACAACGATCGCATCGTAGATGGAGTAGACTACACATTGTGGCTTGCCCATTATGGAGAAATACTAGTCCCCACGCCGTCGCCTTCAATAGTACCGATACCAAGCGCTTCGCCTATCATCACTAAATCGCGACCCTTCGGCCCATTTAACCCTCCAACTTCTGACTTTGGTTTTCCATATACCGGAGGATTTCTGGATTTAAATATCAATACCGCTCTTGCCACCCTGGCTTCAGCCAAAGCCAGTAGCATGCATGTATTTGTGCATTTGACAGGAGGCAGAAGTAACTTCCAAACTTCAACCGGAGCCTTTGACTTAACCAAATGGAAAACCCAACTAGATAACTGTGGGAGCTGCTGACTATAGTCACTCAGCTGCCTTTTGGCCAAATATGCCAGCCGGAGCTGGAACTCATGCCACTTGGATAGCAGATCAATCCTGTGATTGGTTGAGTAGCAAATTTGACTTTACGCTCACTCCCTATACCTATGCCAGGGGAGTCACATATCAAAACTTCCTCACCGATAATATTGCTGCTGCAAATCGAACTGGTGTCACTTTTTACGCTTCCCTTAACGTCCTTGACGGTGGAACCACCAAAGGAGTGGAAATGACCCAACAACAAATTCAAGATGCAGGAGGTTATTTCTTGTGTACGGGCTGACCATGTGGAAGTGGGATAGCACTTTCTTTACCAGAACTGATATTCAAGCAGCAATGGATTATTTGAATGCGCGGATCACAGATCCGGATACAAATTGTCAGTAGTATACCCTCAATTCTAAAACTTCAAGGTTTTTCAGTATCCTCGTACTTAGACCCAAAATATTGTATAATTTGATATTGTCGCGCGCTTAGTTTCCGCCTTTGGTTGAAGCCTTTGGCTGACATCGGTTTATAATCTGATGTTTATTAAGCGCAAAAATATTTTTAACGCGCGCTTAGTTCATCGGTAGAACGCTTTCCTGATAAGAAAGAGGTGCATGGTCCGACTCCATGAGCGCGCACAAAAAAATACTAAATTCCCCGGATCGTCAAATATAAAACGATCCAGGATCGTTGGAAATTTTTCTACATGAAACCGCAAAAATATTCTTTTTCGGAGACCAGAAAGGTAGATTTGGGTTCCAAAGTAATTTATGAGTATCCCACTTTTAGTAAATCACTAAGCATTGCTAAAATGGTGGTGAAGGGGAGACATCCTAAAAACCCGGAGACTTTTATTCTTGAGCATGTATGTCAGTTTGTGATATATATCCTCTCCGGTTCAGGAAAAATCTATGTTGGGGAAGGTTGTTTTGATATGGCAGTAGGCGATGCTGTGTTTGTCCCCAAAGAACACACATTTGCAGTCGAAGGAAGTTTGGAATATATCACCGTAGATAACCCGGCATTTTTTCCCGAGCAATCGGAAGAAGTACATGAGCCCAAATAAGACAAAGTCTGTTAACTTACAGAAAGCCGTGATTTTTGACTTGGGAAATGTGTTGGTTAGAGTCAACAATCAAGCAGCTTTACCTCATTTTCAAAAACACCTTGCGCAAAAATTTGATTCGAAGACGTTGGAAAATCTCCTTTATGGTTCAATGATGAAGGGCACACGAACTGATGCAGGTAAATTACACGCAGATTTTCATTTGGGAAAACTTACAATGAGAAAATTTCATCAGCACATTGTAAAGACTGGTTATTTTTCGGAAACGCTTACTTTTTCCGAGTTTCAAAAATACTGGTCGCCTCCCAGATTTTCTATGATTGACGGCACCTTCAAAATACTTCAAAAAATGAAAAAGCACAAACGATATTTGCTTTCTGATACCAATGAGTCTGATTTTGATTTTTGTGTATCGGCATTTCCGGAAATCTTTGCCGAATTTGATGAAATATTTGTTTCTCATAAGCGAGGGATACTCAAATACGAAAGCAAGGCATTTATGCAAGTCGTTGAGACAAGCGGTTTGGCGGCAGACTTACATGTGTTTATCGATGATCGGGAAGATCATGTTGCGCGGGCGCGGTCTTTGGGAATGGATGGAATTGTTTTTAAAAACAGCCTGGGTCTTGAAAAAGAACTGGGAAATTTAGGCTATTTGTAGCAGCATCCGATGTGGCAGGGGTATATAGACGCCTTGCTATTTACTTTTGACTTTGGTACGCTCAAAGCGTTATGAAATCACTGATTGTCAGACTTGGGCTTATCACAGTTTTACTATTTATCTTATCTAAAATCTCTCTTCCCAGTCTCAGTGATAAAAAACTATTTGCACAAAACTTACCCGCGACTTCTCCGACAGTTAAATCCGCAGTTGATTACAAAAACATACCGGAACTGGCTGATATCTTAGGTCCTGATCAGGAAAAGAGATTACTCGCTGGAAGAAAGTTGGTTGAGCGGGTTGGGGTTGAAGAAGCTTTAGAAATTTTGGAACATTCGTCCTTACCGCATACCGGCGAAGGACATTTAGTGGTTCATCAGATCGGTTTTTATGCATATCAAAAATATGGAAAAGAGGGGATTTTAAAATGCAAAGACTACTTTTTATTCGCGTGTTACCATGGTGTGATCATTGAAGCGGCCGGAGAAAAAGGCGTAGATGCGATCGTGCAAATGACTGATACTTGCAAAAGTTCAGGGGTGAGGTTTTTCCAATGTGTGCACGCGGCTGGACATGCCATCCTAGCCATGTTTGATTACCGATTGGATGAGGCGCTTAAAACTTGTGACCAGCTGTACGAACAAGAAAAACAGTTTCCCGAAAGTTTATCTTCATGCCACAATGGGGCATTTATGGAAAATTTATTTGGCGTTCACGATTGGGGGACGGGTAAAGCGCCAGTGCGGGATTGGCTTAAGGATGATGATCCTTATTTTCCCTGTACTGCTTTTGGCGAAAAATATCAACGCGGTTGTTGGCTCAATCAAGCAGCCCGGATCTATCAGATGTACAATGGGGATATCACAAAAACTGCCAAAGCCTGTGAAGGGATTGGGAATAGGACTTATGTCGAGTGGTGTTTTGATAACTTAGCCAGACAAATACATCCCTTGACTAATGGGGATACAACCCAAGTGGTTCCGCTTTGTTCCCAGTTGGGAGATTATTGGCGTGAAGGCTGTATTATCGTCAATGCCGGAGCTTATTATTCTGTAGGTGGCCGCAAGGAAAGTCTGGCCGTGTGCAATCAGTTGGCAAAACAACCGCAAAATATCTGCTTTGAAAAAATCATGGGCCAAATTATTGGCGATACGCTGACTATCCCTGAGAAGTTAGATTGGTGTGATAAGCTCCCTGATCCTTTTAAACCAACATGCTAAATGATTCTATGAATCCTGATCTGCCTAAAGGAAATGCTTTGAGTAAACGATTGTCAAAAAAGACAGTCGTTTTCATAACCCTAGCCATACTCGTCAGTTTAAGCGCTTCAGTTTATATTCTTTTTTTTACCGGTTCTGCGCCCAAAATTAATCAGCTTTTCAAACCCAAAGCCCCGACTGTGACTGTCAAAACAGAAACCAAAAATCCCTTCAAAAAAGAAACTCAATTTGTCAACCCCTTTGACCCAGTCAAAAGTCCATTCTATGCGCTTGAAAATAAAGGTACCAAAAAATGAAAACTATTAAAATTGCGATTTTTATATTGCTTATTTTTATAGCTGCCCAATTTGTTCAGGCTCAAGAGACCAGCCCTGCACCAGATAGTTCGCCTCAGTCCACTGAAGCAGCCGCTCCCGGAGAATTGTCTTTTCCTATTCCCGAACTTGGCAATTGCGGAGATTTTACGAGTTGTGCCAACTACTGTGAGGATCCGGTACACAATACGGCGTGTATTGATTACGCCAAAAAAAGAGGATTTTATGAAAACGATCCGGTTCAAACCGGCGACCAAGAATTCCTAAAACGTGCACAAGAAAAATTGGGTTGTGCTTCAATTGAAGCTTGCATGAAATTTTGTGATGATCCTGCTAATCACGCCAGATGCGACACTTTTGCCAAAGATGAAAGATTGGTGGGAGGTTATGTAGACGAACCTGATAGGCCAGAATATTTGGAAATTGCCAAAGAAGTATTAAGTTGTGATTCTCTCGATACTTGCAGTACAAAATGTGACGATCCAGCAAATACTGCTGCATGTACTGAGTTTGCTCATCGTACAGGACTTTTGGGTGGAGAAGTGCAAATTGGTCCTGGAGGCTGCACGAGTCGAGAAACATGTGAGTCATTTTGTCGGGACCCAAATAACTACACACTTTGTCAGTCGCAAGTGCCGCCAGGAACAGGAGGCGCATTTACCGGTCCAGGAGGTTGCAATAGTTCGGAAAGTTGCCGTAGCTTCTGCGAAAATAACCCCAGTGAATGTCGCAGTTATGCTCCTGGATCCAATGGTAACTATGTATCAATGAGTTGTCCAAGTGGCCAATTTTTTGGTCCAGGAGGAGTGTGTACGCCTGACAATAAGACTAAAGAAGCGGTAACGTGTATTTCAGGGAGCCAATATTGGGATGGGAATACCTGTCAAGCCAATCCGCCTGAAGGTATCACACTTATCACTCAAGTTGGTTATTTTGAACCGCGTCCGGAGATGGGAAATTGTAAAACACCAACCGAGTGTTATGATTATTGCGAGACTAATCCAGATGCTTGTCCCGGATTTAATTCCAATCATCCGCGACCGGATGATACCTACATTCCCACCGTGGCGCTTGAGCCAGGAACTCCAGTGAAACATGAACCAATTGCGGAAATGGGAAATTGTGCGAGTCCCGGAGCTTGTTATGACTATTGTAAAGAAAATTCTGATCAGTGCCAGGGTTTTGATCCTGATTCACCTAGGCCTTTGGATGTTTATGTGCCAGGGGTTTATTACACGCCTCCGCCGGGTGATGATTTTGTGTATGTATATCCGACGCCCACCAACTATTATGTCACACCGGTATATTACACGCCTCCTCCTGGGAGTAATTACACGACACCGGCTTATTACACGCCGGGAATTTATTCAACGCCGAGTTATTACACTCCGCCTCCGGGAAGCAATTACACTACTCCTTCTTATTACACGCCGGGAGGTGGTTATACTACACCAGGCACTGATTATACGACGCCTCCGCCTTATGTTTCACCGAGTTATTACACCCCACCACAATATGTGACTCCTTATTATTACACTCCGCCTCCGGGAAGTACGTATACCACGCCAAATTATCCGACACCACCGACTTACACAACACCTACTTACTATACTCCGCCGACTTATGTTACGCCCACATACTACACTCCGCCTCCGGGAAGCAATTACACTACTCCCACATACTACACACCGCCAACATATACTACGCCTACTTACTACACGCCATACACCGGAGGTAACTACACCACGCCAACTTACTATACGCCTCCGCCTTATAACACGCCTTATTATTACACTCCGCCTCCGGGAAGTACGTATACCACACCCAGTTATGTGACTCCACCAGTTTATTCAACGCCTAACTATTACACACCTGGTTATTACACACTATATTACACCCCATCTTATTACACTCCAAGTGGAGTATATTCCTATCCGACACCGGGAAGCAGTTATACCTCACCGGCCTACTATAGTCCGAGTGATGGATACACTACTCCTGGATATTATACGCCAGGTGGTTCGTACACCTCGCCTTACTATAGTCCGGCTGACACGAATTACACATACCCCACACCGGGGACTTACTCAACACCTTATTACACACCAGGATATACATATCCAACACCCGGAAGCAGTTACACGTATCCGACTCCAGCCTATTCATACCCAACACCAGGAGGTGCCTATTCATATCCGACGCCAGGTAGTAGTTACACTTATCCGACTCCTGGGAGTAGTTACACCACACCAAGTTATGGAACTCCATCCTATGCCTATCCGACTCCAGGCAGTTATTATACGCCTAGTGGTAGTTATGGTTATCCCACTCCAGGATCGACTTATTCCTATCCGACACCAAGTACATATTACTATCCCACACCAGCGGATTCTTACTCCTACCCAACACCTGGAACCAATTATTTAACTCCGGCTTATGGGACACCTTCCGGGACTGGTACTTATGGTACACCATCATATGGTACACCGTCTTATGCTTATCCAACTCCGTCTTACGGAACACCTAGCTACGGAACTCCAACGTATGAAACTCCATCTTATGGCACACCTAGTTACGGTACGCCGTCCTATGAGACTCCCAGTTACGGGACACCTTCATATGGCACACCCAGTGAGGGAGGTACACAAGGAGCTTATACCGAACGTTCTTGGTGGGAGACTTGGGTGCAATCTTTATTTGGAAAAAAATCAGATGCAAGTGTTAAAGGTGCGCAGAGTGATGAGTTTGTTTCTTGGTGGGATGTCATCGTAGGCAAATTAAAAAGTAAATGATTTTTTCAAAACTCTCTTTAATCTTCTAGAATCGGAAAAAATGTTGTGGTAGACTAACTTCGTATGAGAACGCTCACTTTTATTATTGCTCTTACTTTATTAATCATTACTTATATACTTCCGCAAAAAGCAGGTGCTCACTCGGAAACCCAAGTGATTGAGATGACAGCTGATGGATTTGAGCCTTCCGAAATCACAGTTGATGAAAACACTACGCTCAATTTTGTTAATCGCGACGGAGTTGATCATTGGCCGGCTTCTGATATCCATCCAACGCATTACTTATATCCGGAATTTGACCCAAAAAAACCAATCGCCCCAGGGGATTTTTGGATATTTAAACCAAAAAAGATAGGCGCCTGGAAATTCCATGACCATTTATTTCCACATGAGCGGGGAGTGCTAACTGTGACAGGAGAGTCAAGTGAAACCAAGATGGAGACTTCATTGCCAGAAGCAGTTCCCACTAAATCTGCTTCTGTGCCGGCGACAACGAATCCTAAAAATAGTTTTTGGCAAGCTGTCCAAAGCTTTTTTGAAAAAGTCCTTTACTATTTTGTACAAGGTATTGGTCGGGTACTGGGTATTTCACCAGAACCCGTATCCACGACAACTGAAGCGTTACCCACATTAACCAGCGAGAAATTTAAAAGTTTATCTCCTGCTGACCAAATAACCGAGCTTAAATCATTTGCGAGTCAAAGTGGCGCCGAAACTGCATGGAAATTGGTGCGGGAAACATACAAAGGAGTGGGAGGAACTTCGGGAGGCGTCCATGACGCGGCTCATTTATCAGGCCAACTTTTGTATGAGGAACAAGGTTTTTCAGCGCTGGCAGCTTGCACGCCGGATTTTGCTTTTGGCTGTTTTCATGGATTTTTGGATACGGCATTTTCAAAAGACCTGGAAAAATTGTCAGACGCCGAAAGTGCTTGTGGTAAATTGGGTTCAGGTGTTTCCGGACCGGTGGCTAGTTGTATCCATGGCATTGGTCATGGTGTCGCCAGTCTTTATCAAACCAGCGAACTTCAAAAAGCTCTCGGTGCTTGCGACGGTCTTATAGAAGCCGCCAGAACTTATTGTTATGACGGGGTGTTTATGGAATTTGAGCGAAATGCTGCCCCCACATTTTATAAAAGTGAGAGTCCGCTGTTTCCGTGTGACACTTTGGCTGAAAAATATATGTTTGCTTGCGGCAGAAACCAACCGCAGGTTCTTCTTAGACGTTTCAATAAAAGTTTTGCCGAAGTGGCCAAGATTTGTTTAATGGCCAAAAATACAGATTTCAAAGCAGCTTGTGTCGATGCTTTGGGATTTTTGGCAGCGAGTACGGGTGGAGGTATAGCGGAAAAAGTGGTTGCACTTTGTCAGCAAATTACAGATCAAGTGTATCAAGCAAAATGTGTCAGAGCCGCAGCCGGTGAAATCGTGTTTCAGGAAATGCCCAATTGGTATGTCAGTTCCTACCAAGTATGTGGATCATTGTCTGAGGCGGCGAGTCGCGATTGTCGCGGCTACATAGAGCAACTGATGAGTGAATATGGCAGACTCCGACCGCGGACACAAGGGGAGGATCCTGATAGTTATATCGCTTCACAAATGCGGATTTGTACGCGCCACGGAGGTAGAGACGATTGTTACCAAAAAATTGCCGGGTTTATGAGCGTTGAATTTGATATGCGGACTTCGCTGGAAATTTTGAAAAATAATGAAGGTGTACCTGAAGTATACGCGCGGTGTCATGAAGTGACACATTACCTAGCGCGGTCCGAATATGAAAAGTCAAAGAGTGTGCCGCAAGCTTATGCTCAATGTGACTCGACTTGTCACGGAGGTTGTTACCACGGAGTGCTTGAAGCCTACATGAAAGAGAAACAAACGGACTTGGGAAGTGATGTGGAGAGTGAATTTACCAAAATTTGTGGCAACATCAAAGACTATGAAAAACCCTTAGTTTTTTACGAATGCCTGCATGGGTTGGGGCATGCGGCGATGTATATCACGGATATGGAAGTGCCCCTGGCACTTACTCTTTGTGACTCAATTGCCACAGTTGAACTTAGGGAGCGGTGTTATAGCGGTGCATTTATGGAAAATTCTTCAAGTTCGACAAGCACTGATCATCCGGGCAAATATGTCCGTGCCGATGATCCGATGTATCCATGTAATACGCTCTCGGAAAAATATTTGTCACTATGTTACCGCTATCAAAGTTCGCATTTTTCGTTAATCACCCGTCAAGATTGGAAAGCTGTAGCCAATTTATGTTTGCAAGTTCCTCCAAACTTTCGCCACGATTGTTTCCGCACCATTGGCACAAATCAAGTGGGGTTTACTCAAGATTATCAGATCATGAAACGCAATTGTTATGAGATGCCTCCCGAGTTTCAGGAAACGTGTGTGGCAGGGGTGATTGGATCTTTGGCGTATCGGTTTGTGGGTGATATTTCCAAAATGACGGCATTTTGTCAGTTGGTTAACCCCGGTCACTACAAAGGTTGTTACTTTCAAATTGGCTCAGCTGTGGTTGATTGGTCCTCTGATACCCAAACTCAGAAGCGTTACTGTGAAGCGATCAGCGCTCCCCAATATGTGGACTGGTGCAAACATCTTTCGTGAAGCGGGTTATTTTAACAGGCTTTTAGTTTTACCTAGTTTTGACTTGATTCAAACCTATGATAAGACTTGCATATTTCATTCTTTCCCCATTATTATATAATGCGAATTACGAAATGTTACGTTCAAAATGATAGCACTTTAAAAGTTTGATACGCCAATAGTGTATAGATGTAATGGGCGAGCATTCCCGTGACC
>Ga0075640_120_pt1 | contig 29121 bp, 31 predicted proteins | sample RifGroA1_FD_68392 | JGI IMG/M metagenome (GOLD analysis project Ga0075640, IMG submission 68392) | Microgenomates (Gottesmanbacteria) bacterium GW2011_GWA1_42_26
TTGGCGTTAAACTTAGCATCGTGAGACAACATCAAGTGAGTACCCTTTAATTTAACTTGATTATAAAGATCACCAGAATCAATCCCTAAGAGGTCAAACAGAAAACCAAATGTCTTAATGGTAGTCAAAGACATCTTGCCCAGGTACTCTGTCATTTTTTGTAGGTCAAGTGAGTCTTTATACAAAGAAAGCTTTTCCACCACTAAATCAACGGTATATTTACTTTTATGGAACTGAATCATGTCAATTAAGGCCTTTTCGGCAGTGGCTACACGAACGGTCTTATTATCAATAATTACCTTTTCCCAACCAAAAAACCACTTCTCCAGAACTTTTACAAAGCTGTACTCGACTGATTGCAGTTGAACCGTCTTATATTGAACTCGAGAAATAGAAATGGTCTTGTTGGTAAGCTGGTCAAACATACCGTGGTAGGCCAGAGCCGACTCAAAAGAGACATAAGAATCCTTAACCAGAAGATTGGCTACTACAGAGGGCGAGAGAGACTTTTAGCCACTTGTTGATCCCATACATCCTTTCCCTGGGCATAGATCTGCTCAGAAGTAACTATTTGACCATACTTGACGATCAAATCCTCAAGGAGAGCACTTTGTTGGGTAGACAGGATTGTTTGTTTCATATAGCGTAAGTAACCGTTTATAATGACTATCTACCTATAGATTAAACAATTCCAGTGGGGTTGTCAAGAACAAAGGGCACCGCCCTTTATGAAGCGACATTACCTGAGGTTTTTCTTCGAAGAAGAATAGTCGTAAAGAACCGAAAAATCCATAAGGTCGTACCGACTCCCATATTCAAAATACTCAAAAATAGGCACGAAATTATAATAAGACAATCTGGGCTCCCCAAGCCTAAGCTTGATATTCAGCTAGATTTTACGCCAGTCACACAGACTTTTACGGCAGTAGTATAATGCTTTTATGACTTACCAAGTTAATTAAATAGAAGAAAATATGAATATTAATCCAACAATAGAAACAATTAATCCTACGATTAGTAATTGCTTTCCTGCTCTTTCTGCCGCCTCACCTGTTAAAACTTCTTTTCTGTTTATCGGCATTAATTTCATCCTCTTTTCCTTCATGGCCCTATAACCAGGAAGGCTTATGAATAACCCGCTTAATAATGTTCCAATTGAAAGTATCATGTGTTTAGATTATATCTACTGGTTAGATTGAAAATAAACTGCAAGGCTGGCTAATAGAATATTAAGACTTCGATTGTAATAGACAGTGAGGTAAATCTGATATCTTTAGAACATGTTATAATTTTTTTATGAGCTCAACAGTGATCGTAGCAATATTTGCACGCCATTCCCATAGACAAGCCTTAAAGCTTGGTTCTCATTTTATCTCCTTAGGTAAAACAGAACCAGACAAAACAGTATCCGAGAAAAACATTGTTGATTATATAAATTCAGAAAAATTAGGATATATGCGTATTTTTTCTACATGGAAAAGGCTTTCATTCATAAAATCGACACAAGAAAGACTTTACTATTTTGATGCACTAATGTTTGAGGGTTTTAACAAAAGACGTGAAGACTCTGCGAAACGGGTTATGATTATTTGTGGTTTAGCTTTAATTGTTATCTTTACTTCACTTATTCTATCCTATTTCTTTCTTTCTAAATAAAATGCACCTTAATTCAAGTTATGTTAGATCCCTCTCTTTATTAAGCTACCCCAGGCTTATGTCAGTACTACCTCTAGGATTTCTTCCACCTCGGAAGAGTTGGTAACATATCGTTAACCATTTGTTCCGCCTCCGGTTTTGTCTTACCCATAAATTTCATAGCAGCGCCGATACTACCTTCTTTGACCTGTTCATATTTGGATAAATCCCCTGTTTCTTGATTCTGACAGTAAATACAGTAATGATCAGCAAATTTCGAAGTGGAATTTGCATCCAGCGGCATACCACAACTGTCACATTTTTTCATACTCGCCACCTCCTTTCCAATTTGTTCGAAATAATACCTATTAAAATCCCGCCAACCATGCCAATACCTAAAATAGGTGCGTAGGCTTTAGTAATGATGGCATCTGGCAAACTGATAAGTAACCCTACCACCAATCCCCTAAACCAAGAAGGAGTCGGAAGACTGGTATTTGGAATCAAAAAACCAATAGCAAAACGGCCAAAGAAGGCTCCAGTCATGGCTACGGCTTTATCCGGCATATTAAGTGGGATCATCAAAAGTACATCCAGCAAACCAAAGACAAGACCAAAAAGCAACCCAAGTTTTATTTTCATGTTCTTTATTCCGTATTGTAAACGCAATAAATATCAAAAAGAAATAATTAATTTTAAACCACGAACTCCTGCCAATTAGTTTGATTGATTAATGTTGCAGTGGCGGCTGGATAACCGATCGCCCAAGAGTTTGGAAGTTTAACGATTTTTTTACCATATTTGAATTCAAAACCATGCAGTTTACCTGCTGTTTCTTCTATTAAATCCATCTCCGCTCCGCTTGATAAGCGCCAAAAATAAACAGAAAAGATTTTTTGTTCATACTGCAATTTTTTCATCCGCTCAACAATCAAAAAATTCTCCCACAATTTTCCCGCATCATCACGGCTGTTAAGTGAATTCAAATTTCCAATAATGGCGTTTCTCACTCCGGTGTCATGAAAGTAGATTTTGTCCATTTTGGTTACTTCTTTGCGTAAATTTCTGCTGAATCCTGACAATCTGAAAATAATAAAAGATTTTTCCAACAAATCGATGTATCTATCCACTGTTGCTTTATTTAGCTCTAAAGAATTACCCAATTCGCTTATAGAGACTTGATTTCCAATTTGAAAAGCCAACAATTTTAATAGGTCGCGAATTTTTGAAGAGTTTCTTATGTCGCCGAATTCGAGCAAATCTTTGTAAAGATAGGTGTCAACTAAATTTTGTAAATATTTATGTTTAGCCAGAGCGCCGTCTAAAGAAAAAATTTCCGGATATGACCCGTAAATCAACCTCTCTTCTACTTGCGTTTCCATTTCATAAGGAGTGCGCGTCACTCGCAGTTCTCCTTGAGAAATAGGAAATAATCTGTAGCTGTAGATTCTTCCCGTAAGTGGTTCACTGATTTTGCTTGCTAAGTCAAGAGAAGATGATCCTGTAACAATCACTTTTAATTTCGGAAAATTATCCAAAATAATTTTTAAATTTAATCCGATTTCCGGTATACGTTGCGCCTCATCTATAAAGATAGCCTCATAACCGGAAACCAGCAGAGAAAGTTTCGATAATTCCCTACTGGTCAGTAGTTCCCACCATGCTCCTCTTTGGTCTCCATTTAAAATCAAAGTTTTTAATTGGAATTCACTAAGTAAATCATTAACAAGCGTAGTCTTTCCAACCTGTCTGGGGCCATAAATCACTAATCCTTTATTTGCTTCCATCAACTCGTTTCTAAGAATAGAAAGCAGGCTCCGTTTTATTTTCATAACCATATATTATCAAAGATTGTTCAAATTGTCAACTGTAATAGAGCTAATTCAGACAGTATACTAGCGGAAATTAAGCAATTAAGGCTATGTTTTAAGCTGAACTTGGTAACTAAGTCCCATCTGGCTTCCCACAGTGAAAACTATTGTATAATTCTAGCTCAATTCAGAGAGGAGATAGAAAAAGTTAAACCTTCTTTTGTTTGAATTTTTTTGTATTTATCTAATATCTTTCCAGTTATCAAGGTAATTATCCAGTTCTACTTCTTTTAATTTATATTTACCATCCTTTTTGTCGATATAAATTAAATAATTACTCTCTTCTTCCTTTGCAAAACCTTGTTTTATCCATTGATTTACGATGTGATAAGGGATAATTAAGAAGTCTCTTTTATTATCAGATAGTAAAACAAATATATAATAAACATTCCCTGAACCAGTTTTTTCAAATGAACTTTTTGTGAGTTTTATTGCTCTGCTGTCACTTAAATCCTTATGTTTTACTTGGAAGTAAAAGGTCTTATTGTTCTTTACCGCAAGAATATCTAATCCTACATCAACTGGTATATTTGCTGCTTGAAATTCATGATACAGTAATTCTGCTAGCACATGGAGTTCTGCCGCTTCTCCCCAATATCTATTTTTTGGTAGTACTTCTTCGCCTTCTTCAAAATCCCCTCCAGACGTACGTGATTTATATATTCTCGCTTTACTATCCTTCATACCTGCAAATTCTTTAGCTTTTATCAATCCGCCGAATCTTGATTTATAAATTGACCAGATAATTTTTCTCTCTGAATACTTTTTATAGAGTTGGTTGTCATGTTGAATTTCCCAGACAGTAGGAGGATAACCCAATTTAGCTTGTAAATCCTTTAAATAATCTAAAAGCTTTTCATCGCTAATACCCATACTCGATGCTAAGTAAGAAGAAGGCAAACCTGCTTCGTGCAAAGCCTTTTTAATCGTTTTAAAATGAAAATACATATAGTGACTCAATTTGGGAACCGAACGAAGATCTTTCAAAGTGATGTATTTCTTAGATCCCAATTGAGAAGCAAGTTTTTTAAGATTATCTATTACCTCTTGTTTTTTCATATCTACATCGCTAAAAAGGTCGACTTTGCATTAATATATTTTTTGGTATATTAAGTACCACTTGGCTCCCCCGGGAGGATTCGAACCTCCAACCTTCTTCTTAACAGGAAGCCGCTCTGCCGTTGAGCTACAGGGGAAAGTATTTAATTGTTAATTGATAAAATGTATAAGTTAAGAACAAGGCACAACGAGTTTGTTAGCCAGTCAAAGCTAGCGACACTCTCGGGTTACACTCAAACTTATATCTCGTTGATCGAGAAAAGAAGAGTAAACCCCAGCAGTCGTTGCAAAAAAGATCTTCTTCGAGCTTTAGGCATCAATTCCTCCGATTTATCTAAGTTTTAGTCAAAGTCATAGTTTTGGGTGAAAGTCCCAAGTTAGTTTCAGGCTGAGTGTCAGTTCCGACTGCAGTTTGAATTGCGAGAGTCGGGTTGCACCATGCCTTTAATGGCATGTCGCAGGTTGTAGTGATACAGCGGACAGAAAAGCTCGCAAGCTAGCCTGAGACGTGGTGATGGCCTGGCAGCATCCAGGACTCAAACGAAATAAAACAAATATCTATGAGTAAATACATAATTGTGAATAACCATATTGGGTTAGTAAATGGATGGGAGCACTCACATCAAACAAGTCCCGTCCCCTCAAGGCGAAACACACTTGAGCTGATAGGTTGATCGCGGGTAGGCCGAGAGAAAACGGAGAACCTATTTACGTTAGATAAAAGTCTGACTTTGGGCAGTACTAGGCTTGTTGTGGATCTGCTCGTCCGAAATGTAGTAGTAATCAGCTTAAGTTTTTTCTACAAGTTCACTACTTTTTCTTTCTTTAAAGTGGTATTTCTAAAATGGAATATCATCAATATCATCTTCTTTGCTATCGTTCGTAGTTCCACTACTATCAATTTCCTCCACGCTAGCAATTTCATCAACATTGGTGCTTGTTTCAGAGTCATCTTCAATCTGATTTTCATCTTGTATTCTATTTATGAAAAATGAAAATGCTTCTTTGTATTCGTCTATTAGGATAAAGTCTGATTCATGTTCAGGTGTGATTTCTGAAGCCACACAAATAGCTTTTTCTTCCTTCCCCAATCCGTTACATTTAGAATCAGCAGCACTAGTGTAAAAGTCTTCAAGTTCGCCAGAAAACACGAATATGTTGTGACTCTTTAAATCTGTTATCAGACTCTTGATTTCCTCATGGAGATTTTCAGGAATATCAGCAAGTTTTTTATATGACTGGTTTTCTACATGTTGAGCAATTTTTGATTTGAGGGCATTTATACGATCAATAAATGACTGATCTACAGATTTGCCTGTCAGAAATTCACATAAGCATCTTCTAATAAAGTCAAAATCAGCAAGAACTACCCAAGGAATCTTCAACTCATCTAATTTATTACTGTATTTTAAAAATTCAGTTTTACCCGAGACTGATATAGTTGAAATATTTTTATTGTCTAGCCAATCTTCACCCAACTTCTCTTTATCACGTCCATATTTTCGTGATACAACATCCAAAATATACTTCTCAGCGCCTTCCACTAATATAACGGCATCTGCAAAAAACATTTCGGTATTTTGTCCTTTCAGCAATAGTCTTTTGTCTTTAGGGTTTTCGAAGAAAGTAGAATGAGCAGTTGTATCGCCATTTGATTTTCGAACAAGAATAATATGAAGATCTTTTTCTGATGTAGTAATAAACTCCGATGAATGAGTCGTGACGATGACTTGATTTTTGCCGTCCTCGAGGAAATCCTCTAATCGATTTGAAATAACACGCCTTCCATGAGGATGTAAGTAAAGCTCTGGTTCCTCTATAGCCAATAGTGAACTAGATACGTGAGAAACATTTCTTACATAGAAATCGAACAGGCCGATGATTACCGCGCTTTGTATTCCTGAACCTTTCTCTTGAAGTAAACTATTAAAACCGTCATCAACATATATTAATGCACTTTTGTATATGTCCTGTTTAGTATCAGGGTTGAATTGGAAAGTAATTTTTGTGTCGGGGAATGCAATTTGTACGTGGTTATCGCCAATCTTTTTTTCAAGTTCACCAAATATCTCAGATGATGCAATTCTAACTTCCTCAAATGCGTCCTTTAACTTCTTATTATCGTTATCAATATAGTTTTGAAGCAACTTTCCATACCAACTATAGTTATTTGCTCTTAATTGATTCTGGGGATCTCTAAAAGCGGGGATAATTGCACTTTGAAGAATTTCATTTCTGATGCTAGCTTTTGACGCCAAAATCCAATCTTCTCCATCATTTTCCCTATATAAAAACCTTAAATCTTTATTAACTACATCGCATTCTGAGTCGTATGAGGCATGAAACAGATATGCAAACTGATATTTGTCATTTAGCTGTCCTCTGAATGGCTGCTGATTTTTTAGCTTAGGATTTATATAAACAGTATCTGCATCATCAAAATTGATCTCAAAAATCTTATTAACATCTGATAGAAGTTCATTGTGGCTATTTTCATTTAATGAAACCCGCTCAGGTACAATATTACTTGGAACTCTTTTACCCTCTTCCTGATTGTATGCCCACTGACAAGAGCCTAGGATGTAGTAACCCCAACACTTATCTATTACTTCATAATTCAATTGTTCATCATCAGCACGAGACAAACATATAAGGATAACTATATTTTGAGAAACGTTTCCATTATGAAAATCGTTTTCCGTTACGTTCGTACTCTTATGATAATCAGGGCTGCTTTCACCAAGTACTAAATCTATTGCTTTTATAATGTTACTTTTCCCCGAATTATTTTTTCCAACAACTACATTCTTACCTTCCTTGAATTCAAGATCTAGTTTATCAATTGATCTGTAATTGCTGATAAATACTCTAGATACATGCATACTATTTGGTTAAAAGATGTAATTGATTTTCATACTTCCAATGTTTCCCAGTTAGAGAAATCATCAGATACAAGATCTGTACTCTGGCCTTTATAACAAACCCATCGTCCTGAATAATCTCTTTGGTTAGTGTTTGCTACAATACCGCCTACCATTTTTTTACCATTCTTATTTTGTATATCTATGAATTTTAGTAATCCATCGCTTTTCTCTTTTGCATCCTTTATCGTCCTTCCAGCTTTGGTGTCATACAAACCTAAAGATTCATCTTTGAATTTAACAATGAAGTCAACATAAAACGGATTTTGAGAACCATTTTCCATGTATGGAACAGCAAAAAAAGTAGAATCTCTGTCTCCGTTCTTAAACCACCATTCAATGTGATCTGAATTTTCCAAAAACTTAATAAATGCTTCCTCAGTTTTCCAGCGATTGTCATAGTAAAAAGGATTCAATGCAGATCTTTTAACATCTAGGGCAATATAATCTCCTCCGTAGTTTAGCTGCTGTGGCAATTCCCAATTTGCTAGTTGTTGTAGTTTAGATTCTCGTTTTTGTGTCTCGGAACTATATCGTTCTTTTGTTTTATCAATAACATTTACGAAATGCTGTCTGTTTTTTTCGCTTAGTACAATATTGATAATTTCGGCGAAATCTTCGCTGTAATCCATTTTTAACTGCTCTTTGAAAAATGAATAGATGGCTTCTTTAACCCTACCTATAGAGCGATCCTCAGGGAAAAAGGGAGATAAGTTATTTCGAGCAAAAAAGTCATACAGTTTTTGTAGATCGGTTTCATTACTAGTATCGATTTTTGCCTCTCCATGAATTTCTGCATTGACTAACTGATCCACTCCTGAGGCCTGATAGTCAGATATGAGTGTCAATTCTAGTTTTTGTCCTTTTGTCTCAATTTTTTCATCCAATGTATAATCCTTTGCTTCCTCTAAAAATATGCGGATAAACAAAGGGCTTAAGCGTGTTTTTTCTCTTAGTCTTAATCGATATACTGATGCTAACTCTAGAGGTTTATATGTTCCAATTCGCTTGCTTGTATAGATAGTGACGTAATTTCTTGCCATATCTTCTTTTATTTCGATATTAGCCAGGTTGGTATAAACGTAGCCATAATTGAGAATCTCATTTTCATAATGGCCAAAGTCAGGATCGGGCATACGCATAATACGTCCAACGGTTTGCACCGAGAAAGTTAAACTTTTCCAATCTCTAAATAACACCAGTATCTGCGCTCGAGGACAGTCCCAACCCAAGGCTATTGCTTGTTTGAAGATAAGTACCTCTGTCTCCTGATCGTTTTTGGAAATATTCTCTAGGTTTTCCTTTTCCTCGGATAAATATATAGCCAGCCGGTATGCTTCTTTAATGCTTCCTCAAGAACCATCATGTCCGTGCCATCAGCCAAAGCAGATGTAAGGTTATCGCCAGATAGTACGTTTTTGAAGTTTGGATTTAGTAACACGGATTTCTTTATCATTCCTTCAAGTTTTACGTCCTCAAGTGGAACAGATACGATTTCGTCCGGATCTTGTATAACTGGTGTAGCGGATACCTCAATAGTTAATCTCGGCCCAATGTCTGTTATAAGACTTTGGGATATTTCGCTAGTAGCATGATGGTGACTCTCATCAATAACCAATACAATTTCTCGCCCTTCGACTTTTGTGTTTTCGACGATCTTGCCTAAATAAAACTCTTTTTCGTTTTCTTTAACAATTGTATTCTTATCCTTTTTGTTAATACTCTCCCAATTCAGAAATAAGATCTCATTCTCTTCGATCTGTTTGTCTGTTAACTCATCAAAATCCGAACACTCAATAGCTCTGGAAGTGTCAAAATACCTAACCAACTTCTCTTTGCTTTGCGTATGTAGTTTTCGAGGTGCAGTCCAGATAAAAGCAAGCGGTGTCTTAATTTCTGCATCATCAACCAACTGTTTTAAAAACTCGGCCATCATGATCGTTTTACCCGATCCTGTGGGGGCTTTGAAAATAACCTTTTTCTCACCACTTTGGGCCAAAAGCTCTTTACTTCTGGTTAATAATTTTTTGATAGCTGTGTGCTGATAGTCTTTTAATTGCATATTATTTGAATATTCTCCTATAAACTCTCAATATAGCCTCGGGAATAGGCGATAACTTAACTTTATTTTTAATATCTGTGAACTCCTCATCAAAAGTATCATCACCAAGGGAAAAAACATAAACATTAAAATGTCCATCAATATCACTAATCACTCTCTTAAACTCTGGAATTGCTAGATGATCGAAAACAATTCCTGTGTAACGTTTTCTATTGCGAAATATTTTGTAATTTTCTTCTATTTTAACTTTTTCAAACGCATCCTCTTTGATACAAAGCATTTCTGTAGCTTTTTGTGTCAATGTATTTTTATTTTTATCTGTTGGATCTGCTGGGACAAACGACGTTTTAAAATATTTTAAATTTGACTGAATACCGTCAATAGAGTCATAACCATTTATCACATTAAAAACTCTTTTATAGCAAATCTTTTCTGCAATGCCATTTTCATTATTTGTGCATAGAATAAAACGCCTTAACCCTTTATCTTCTTTGTTCAGCTCTAATACTGCTTGGGCTAATGTACCTGATCCTGCAAAAAAATCTAAAACTAACGAATTTTTATTATCGTATAAGCTGAGAAAATGTTTCAGCATTTCGACATTTTTAGGGTTGTTGAATGAACCTGGCTCAAGGATTTGATTATATGCATCAGTGCCCTCATTTGTTGAATATTCGATAATGCTTTTTGAGTTACCAAATTTGTTCATATCGAAATAATACTTACCATCAACCTCATACACGTCGTCAGGATCAACGAAGTTCTTTTTGCAAACTATATAGCCTCCATTTCGGTTCTTTTTAATCTTAATTTCATCAATATTTGTATTAAACCGTTTACAGTCCCAAGTCCAAGCGCCCAACTTTCCTCTTACCCTTGGAGGCCTTATCAATACATATCCTTGATCTATTAAAACGGCCTTATCTGTATATACTTCCTCCTCATTATTTGAAGATTTTGCCAACTCGATGTCATAATCCATTACTCCTTTTATATCGTTTGTGTCTGGGTTGTAATATATTGTGTATCCCAGATTTTTTCGTGCATTTAAAATGCCACCATCACCTCTAGTAGTAATGGGATCTCCCGTAAAGTAAAAACTCTCATTTTCCTTGAAGACTTCTTTTGAGTCTAATTTTTTATTTATCAAAGTGGCAACTGTTTTACCTTCTTTTTTAATTTCTTTTTTTCTATATACCAAAACATATTCATGGTTTTTTTGGATATTTTGAGTGTCGTTTTTAGAATTCAACTTATTTTGGATAAGCGGGCCAATGCTATTGTTTTCTCCGAATATCTCATCGCATAGTAATTTAAGATGAGCATACTCGTTGTCATCTATTGAAATAAAGATAACTCCATTCGATGACAATAGTTCTTTCGCGAGCGTTAACCTTTTATTCATGAAGCTTAGCCACTTTGTGTGTCTATATGGATCTTCCTTATCTACATATTGATCGTTATAAATGAAATCTTTATTGCCAGTATTGTATGGAGGATCGATATATATGACATCAACCTTACCTTTGTGCGTATAGTTCAAAACCGACAGCGAATGGTAGTTGTCGCCTTCAATAAGAAGGTTGATAGATAATTCAGAGCTTTTAAATATTTCTTTTTCCTTTACTTCAGCTAATACAGGAAGCTCTTTTTTGCAAAGTTCCACTACATCTTCAGGTTTATTCTCCCAAACAAGGCCGAATTTTTTTCGTTTGCGAAGCTGTTCAATTTCTTTGATAAGATCGTTTCGATCCCAATTTGTGTAGTCTTTTTTTGCCATAATTTTCTTAATTCTCTAATAATTCTACTTACTTTTATGATTACGTGTTATATAAGCTTCAATATCTAGTTTACGATAGCGTCTGTCTCCGACACCTCGCCGAGTGCCTACACGTACGGCTTTTAAGATTCCTTGTCGATCCCATCTCCGCAATGTTTGAGCGTTTACATTTAAGATTTTCGCTGCTTGTTCAATTGTTAACAGTTCTTCAATTTGATGGTTCATAGCAATTGTCTTTAATTGTACTAAATTGCTTGAGAATTTGCGATACAATAATGTAGAATATTAATAGTTAAATTGCCTAAACTTTATGGCTTCAGCTATAAGGCATGGCATAGAAATCGGTTCAACGCAGTAAGCCCTTCATGGTGTTACGTTGAACCGTCGTGTGCCGAAAGGTATACGGGTAGCGAAAGCTACCAGCCGTGGGGGGCTTTTTGGTTCACCACGGACTATTAAAAGGAGGTGAACAAATGAAGAGTAAATTCAAAAACAGTTTGATTTGGGGATGTGTACTATTTTTCCTAGGGATGATAGGTATCTTCGGCAACATTCTTGGAATTGAATGGCGTTGTGGCTTCATCTATCTTAATTTGGATCGAACCCTAATGATAATGTCTTTTTGGGGCATGCTCTGCTCCTATATTGCACATAAGAAAAATCGTAGCCCTAATTCAGCATTGGTTGTTGGACTGATATTTGGCCCGTTCGGTGTTCTATATTGGTTATTTGCCAAACAGGGTATGAGCGACAAGGAACGAGATATACAGGAATGGGAACTGGAGAAAAAATACCAACAAATGCAAAAAGAGAGATCAAATACAAAATCCCAGTAAAAAATAAACTATCACCCCTGCTTATTTACAATAAAATGGCTAAAAAGTAAGACTTTTTACTATAATCCAGCCTTGAACACCCAGAGCTATCAAGATTGTAAGCAGGGTTGTGTTATATCCCTAGTTATATAAACAAGAAGTCTATAAACAGGGATGTGAATGGTAAGGTGAGCTACTTTGTGAAAACTTGATCTAATAGTAATGGGAATTGAAAATGTAGAATACAGGGGGCGGGAGGGTTGTACATTAATCTTTATCGTGGGCTTTTGATTGATCCTTTTCATCTTTCGGATATTTGGGGAACCTTACAGCAGCCTTCATATTCAATGCAGAAATGAAGTTCTCAATTTCCTCTTTTGAGAATCTATACTCTCCCTTTGTTCCAGGTAATTTGATATATCCTATTTTTCGTTCACGACACCAACGTCTTACAGTTTCTCTGTTAACGTTGAATGTTTCGGCCACGTCATCAATGGTATATCTGTAGTCTGCTTTCATATACCTGCTTATTGTAGCTTAAACATGTATTTAATTCAATAAACGTGCTTGACAATGTATTAAAATTTAATATAACTTATGTAGTATTAAGGTGTATTAACATGTATATGCAGGGATATCAAAATACTCAACAAAATGACTGGTTGGATTTATTAGCTACCAAAATAGCTGAGGTGCGATTGTCGGAATTGGGATACAACTTTATCCCTGGTATTACCCTCACCTATACACGAGTCAAGAAGTATATAGAGGCTAAAGCATTAATAGTTAAAAAAACAGGATTGATCAGTAATGATGCAAATTCAAAAAGTTAAGAAAACAACGCATGAAAGGAGTGACAAAATGAAACAGGCATACGGATATGCAAGAACCGCAACAATAAAACAAGCAGATGAAGCAAATTCAATCGAAGCGCAAATTAGTCGTATTGAAAAATACTGCAAGAATAAAAAAATAAAGTTGGTAGATATTTTCTCCGATTCTGGACTTCCTAGCCAAAAAATCCTCAACAAGAGTGCTTTGAATGAAATGCTTTTAAAGTGTATAGAAAACAAAATTGAGATAGTTATAGTAACAGACTGCGACAGAATTTCACGAAATCCCACTGACTATTTCTTGATAAGGGACATTCTTAGAAAAAATGGGGTTGAGCTAACAATAATTAATAAACCATCTCTGAACTCACAAGCTGAACAGAATTTTATTGATGAGATTTTAATTAGCGTAAACGCACTCAATTCACGATTAAAAAATAGAAGAAAAAACCAATGAAAAAAGCAGTAATTTATTCCAGGGTATCGACAGATGAACAAGCCAATGAGGGCAAGTCTATAGAGGTGCAGATTGATATATGCCACAAATGGGCAAAAGAAAATCAACATTCCGTTGTTGGCGTTTATCCCGAACCAGGTAAAAGTGCCACCACACTAAAAGGAAGAGTTGCTCTCCAGGAAGCCATTGCCCAAAGCCAGCTTGAAAAAATTGATGTGTTATTGGTGATGGATACTGACAGGTTAGCTAGAAATCCATCTGATCATTACCTTATTAAAAGTGCTTTAGAAAAAGGTGGAACAAGAATTGTTGCTGTAAACCAACCAATGATTGATGATTCTGTCGAAGGAAACTTCATGGAGACTATCATGGCAGGAGTTAATCAGTTCCAATCTCAAATAACTGGCAGAAAAGTCAAAAAGAGTCTTGAGAAAAAATGTAATGACGGAGATTGGCCAGGATGGGCTCCATTAGGATATATAAATGTAAACAAAGGAACAGAAGATAAACCGATCAGGATCGTCGAGATTGATCCTGAACGAGGAAAATATCTATCTCTACTCTTTAAGCTTTTCAGCACAGAAAAATATAGTGTAGATGAGTTAAGAGATTTACTCTATGACAAAGGGTTAAGATCGAAGTACGGGAAGATGGTGGCTCGCAGTTCACTCTATGGGTATCTAAAAAATCCCTTTTACATAGGCCAATTTAAGTTTAAGGGAATGATATTCAAAGGTAGCCATCCGCCACTTACCTCTAGAGCTGTCTTTGATTTGTGCCAAAAGATAATAGAACGGAATAACCACAATGCCTGCCGAAGACGTAAATATAAATGGCTTCTAACTGGTATTGCGTACTGCTATGATTGCGGTTCTCGTTTCTACTGTAGCCACAACCACAAAAAGAAAATGGCTTATTACCATGGGGCATATCCACTAGGATGCAAAGAGTATATTCCCTTAGAGGAGTTGGAGAACCAAGTAGCCAATGAAATAAAGAAGATAAAATTCTCAGAGGAGTTTAAGCAACGAATATATGAGAAGGCCAAAGAGCTAATACTACAAACTCGGGAAAACCGAAATGAAGAGCTGCAGAGTATAAGGAATAAGGTTAAAGGCTTAGAAAGCAGGAGGAATGTCCTAGAAGACAATCTACTGGATCAAACAATCGACAAAGAAACATTTAAGCGGAAACATGAGGAAATAAACTATGAAATCCAAAATCTAGAGAATGATATGGCCACGATTGAAAATAATCGAGGTTTTGATCTTGATTTGGTAACAGAGGTGTTGGATTAGGACAATAATTTATATGCCACGTATCAAGATGCGGTATTTGAAGCTAAACGACACTATTTGTCTATATTTTTTGAAAAAATCGAAGTATTCGATAAAAAGATCCAAAAAGTAACCTATGCACCATTGTTTCAAAAACTACTTGATGCTGAAAAGGTTACAGTTAGTACAAACTGGCTCCCCCGGGAGGATTCGAACCTCCAACCTTCTTCTTAACAGGAAGCCGCTCTGCCGTTGAGCTACAGGGGAAAGTATTTAATTGTTAATTGATAATTGATCTCAATTTTTATTTCGGAGCTTTTTAACGCTCGATCTTAGTATTTTAACAAGTTCCTCTATTTCTGCAAGCAGTGAAGCCATTTTAGCCTCTGGAATCAACTTGGCTGCGGTGATTAGCCTTAACCAATAGTCAGTTTCCCGAGCCTCTTTTAGAGCAATATTCATACAGTGAGTAAAATCAGCTTTAGAAGCTGCGTCTTGAGCTTCGGCAATATTTGCCCCAATTGAAGTACCACTCCGCATGATCTGCTGGCTAATAGCAAATCCGGCAGAATTTTTCGGTAAGAAGACTATCATTTTGATGATTCGCAAGCTAAATTGAAAAACTCGTTTCTGAATAGGTTGAAATGCACTCATGTCTCAATTATCAACTATCAATTATCCATTATCAATTCGTTTCCCTCTTGCAAAGAAACAAACAAACCCCTTACTATTAATTCATGAACCTTGCCCAGAAGCTCCTGCTTGGGGCTGCACTTGTTTTCGGCGGCGCATACTTATATTTTAGCGTCCTTCCCTATCATTTCTCGCCGCAATATCAACCAACTAAAGAAGATCTAGAGCTAGGAGGTGTCTACGATAAAAGCAAAGAACACGGCACCTGGCACGGACAAAATACACTTTCCTACTACATACCCGAGCCGCGAAAACTGGCCCAAGTTTTGGGGGATACAAATGGCGCAGCCAAACGCATCGAAGTAGATCTGACCAATCAACACGTCTATGCCTTTGAGGGTGACAAGAAAGTATTTGATTTCCTGATTTCTTCCGGCAAATGGGGCCTGACTCCTACTGGTACATTTACCATTCAATATAAAACGCGGTCACAGCTCATGAAAGGCGGCACTCAAGCTTTGGGGACTTATTATTATCTACCCAATGTCCCTTATGTCCAATTCTTTGGCAATTCGGAAATTCCCTGGTCCAAGGGCTTTAGTTTCCACGGCACCTATTGGCACAACAATTTTGGCCACCCCATGAGTCACGGCTGTATAAATATGCGGATTGAGGACGCGGAGAAATTGTATTATTGGGCAACTCCCGAGCTAAATGGCAAAGCCTCTATAAAAGCTACTTCTGAAAACCCCGGCACCCCAGTCATCATCTACGGAATAACACCTGCTTCGTAAAAGTAGAAAAAGTAGAAGAAGTATCACGAGTATCAAAAGTAGCACGAGTATCACGAGAAAAGAAATGGATAAAACTCAAAAAAGCTATCATAAACTTATTATTTGGCAGAAATTTAAAGAACTGCTGATTATCACTTACCAACTTACTGAAAAACTTCCCAAATCTGAAGATTTTGGTCTAAAATCGCAAATGAGAAGAGCTATGGTATCGGTAATTTCCAATTTTGTAGAAGGCTATTTAAAAAGAAGCGTCAAAGAGAAACTGCATTTTATGGAAATATCGGAAACTTCTCTTTTGGAACTTGAGGCACAAAGTGAGATCTGCTTGATACTTAATTATTGGCCTGAAGATGAGTACTTACATTTTGATAAAAAACGCTCAGAGGCAGGTTATTTCCTTTATCGCTACAAAAGTAAGCTTCAATAAGCTTGTGCTACCCGTGGTACCCGTGCTACTCGTACTCCCTTTACTCCAAATAATCTTTTAGCTTCTTGCTTCTGCTTGGGTGGCGAAGTTTCCGAAGCGCTTTGGCCTCAATTTGACGGATACGTTCGCGGGTGACATTAAACTCCCGACCCACCTCTTCAAGAGTCCGGGGCCGGCCATTTTCCAATCCAAAACGTAAGATCAACACCCGTTTCTCGCGGTCAGTTAAAGTATTTAACACTTCCTCCATGTGTTCTTTAAGCAGTTGCCGGCTGGTCGCATCATATGGCGAAGGCGCAGTCGTATCCTGAATAAAATCTCCCAAATGTGAGTCTTCTTCATCCCCTACCGGTGTCTCAAGGGAGGTCGGTTCCTGGGAGACTTTGATGATTTCGCGGATTTTGGATACATCCACTTCCAAGACTTTGGCCACTTCTTCCGGCGTGGGTTCCCGACCCAATTCCTGCATCAATTTCCTTGAGGCCCGGATAAACCGGTTAATCGTCTCCACCATGTGTACCGGAATCCGGATCGTTCGGGCTTGGTCAGCTATAGCGCGGGTAATTGCCTGTCTGATCCACCACGTCGCATATGTCGAAAATTTGTAGCCTTTGCGCCAGTCATATTTTTCTACCGCCCGAATCAACCCTTGGTTGCCTTCCTGAATCAAATCTAAAAGACTCATTCCCCGACCAATGTATTTTTTGGCAATTGAAACGACTAACCGCAAATTCGACTCGATCAGCTTCTTTTTGGCCTTCATGTCATTTTTCTCATACCGCTTGGCCAAATCAATTTCCTGGGCAAAAGTCAGAAGCGGCACTCGGCCGATTTCCTTAAGATACATCCTGACCGGATCAGACACGGCCGCGTGGTCGATTTTGGCCAAGACCTCAAGCTCTTTTTCCAAATCCGCGACACTTTTGGATAGTTCCGTCTCTTCTTCCTGACTGGTAGTCTCAAACACGTCAACTCCGAGCTTGAGGAGTTTATCGTAGAGCTCATCCACTTCTTTGAGATGATGTTCTGGTTTAGGAAACACCGCCAGGATATCATCCTGGGTGATAAACCCATTTTCCTTGCCTTCTTTTAGTAAATCTTTGACGCTAGTTAGGAGTTTGGCTTTAACCATAAGGCTAAATCTTTTAACAAACCTATTATATCAGGATAAGCGCTTCAAAGCAGTAGTAGCAGTATTTAGTTGGGTATTTAACTCTTTCAAACTCGCTTCATCGCTCCGCTTCTCGGCTGCAGTAACTTCAGTCGCGAGTCCGGAGATTTTCCTTCTCAAACTATCCTGTTTTAGAAGGCTGGTGGTACGCCTAATTTCCTGTTCCCAGTATTTACCCGCCCCCGCTTGGGCTAAGTCAATGAGATACACCCGATCCAAAGTCGGCATGAGTTCCGGCGGCAAACCCCGGGCCAGTTCATTGACATCCAGTTTTTCGTGTGCGGACAGATAATCGATCAGGCTCATAAAAATCCGGCGGATGACTCCGTCTGTCAGGTCGCTGGGATCAATCTGTTCGGACACCAGATTTAAGGCCGCTGGCGGATCGGCAGCTTGGATAACCAAAGCCAAAATCATTTCTTCTATGAGTTCGGTATGAGTTCTGGGTGTGGGAGCTACCGCTAAGGTTTTTTTAGTAAACCCAAGCTGCGGTTTGATATTTTTTAAAGCCTCGCTTACCTTTTCCTCGTTGATTTCCAACTTGGTAGCCAAAAGCTTGACGTAATGGGCTTGGACTATAGGATTTACTATTTTACTTAGCTGGGGCAAAACTTCATCGCTCACCTTTTTTTTGGCAAATGCCTCACTAGTACCAAAACGGGCGATAGCCGAAGTCAAAATAAAATCATAAAACGGCACCGCGGCCGCTACCGCCTTTTGCCAAAGATGCGCATTTTCCCGAGCCGCCTCATCCGGATCTTTACCACTTGGGATATCCACGACCCGGATCTCAAGGCCCGCCTGGTCGGCTAGTTCAATCCCCCTGCGGCTCGCGGCATCACCGGCCACGTCTTTATCCAAAGCTAAAACCAGCCGCTCCGCGAAGCGTTTGATCAAACGGATTTGGGCCTCAGTCAAAGCCGATCCCTTAATGGCTACCACATTGGTCACTCCGGCTTGATATGAGGAAATCAGATCAAATTCACCCTCGACGACTACAGCTATCCCGGATTTGCGGATATGGTCTTTGGTGATACTTAAACCATAGAGTTGATCTCCTTTGACGTAAAGCGGGGTTTCCGGACTGTTGATATATTTGGCAGTGTCGGCTTTTGCCACGAGCAACCGGCCGGAAAAGGCCACAGTGTTGCCCCGCTGATTTTTCAGGGAAAATATGATCCGGTCGCGAAACCGATCAAACCAGCCCGATCGACCGCGCAGACTCAAACCCGATACTTCCAGTTCCTGGGGAGTAAACCCCTTTTTGCGCAAAAACTTGCCTAGATTATCCCAAGCCTGGGGCGCAAACCCCAAGCTGAAGGTTTTGATGAGGGCATCAGTCATCCCTCGTTCCTTTAGGTATCGCCTGGCCCGCTCGCCTACCGCATGTTTTGTGAGTAAGTAATGATAAAATTCGTTAGCCAAAGCATGTAGTTCCAATAAGCGTTCTTTGAGGCGCACTTCACGACTGCTGTCGCTTCTTTTGACTAGCTTTATGCCGGCCCGGTCGGCGAGAATTTTGAGGGCCTCCGGAAATTCCAGATGCTCTAGTTCCATCAAAAACGTGAAACAATCCCCACCCTTTCCACAGCCAAAACAATGCCAGATAGCCCGTTCCGGCGAGACCACAAATGAAGGCGTTTTTTCCTGATGAAACGGACATAAACCTTTGAAATTGCGGCCGGCTTTTTTCAAAGGCACGGTTTCACTGATCAAGTCAACGATAGAAGTCCGTTCCCGGATTTGATTTAGTTCATCCATAAGCAGCCAAAGTTATCCCGATATTAACTCATGATGTCTACCCCAATATAGCGCTATTTAGACCATGAGTCATCCGTGGGGCTCCATTCTAGTTCACTAGAAAACAATTCACAAGGAAGCCTTTGGAGACGGCTGCGGTTTGAATGCCGGGTTTTTGTGAAGAATCAGGACTTTAAACGCCGGATCGCCATTGGCGAAGTTAATAGTTTTAATTAGCTCTGTCAACATCACGTTTTGCGGTAGCGGCGCCTTTTCTTTGAAATTACCATCAGCCACAAGTAAAGTTTTATCCGGCAAGTCAAAAACTACATTGCGGACATCGCCTACAAAATGCCATTTTGCGATCCGTTTGACTTCTACCCAGTTTTCCCGACCCACCGGCCGTTCAACATCTACCCCCAGTTGATACTCACGCGGATCGGGCTGCATGTAAAACAAATAGTAAATATAGAGTTGGTCAAACCCTAAGCCCGACGGAGCTACCACGATATAGTCATAATCTTTTTCGACTGTTTTTAAATAACTATATAGATCGCGGAATCCAAAAAAAGAATTGGCTCCTTGAGCCCAAGGCAGGTAGCTCGTATAGTCAACCAAAAATCTGAAGACAAACAAGGCGCAAATCAGGCCGATACCTGCCTGAACCCAAATCTGTTTTCGCTGATTTGCCAAATGCACTAGTCCAATGCCACCGATGATTTGCGGCAAAGGTAAAAAAGTAAACATCCGCCAGATATGACCGTCAGCGGCTAAACTGCTGGGCACAGCATAAAGGAAAAACCAGGCTCCAAGAAGCGGAGTAAAAAGTTGCTTCCGGATCATCACTATGAGTCCCAAAGCGATCAGGACAAATTCAAACGGGTACAAAAATCCCCAACCCGCCGGCATCCCAGATAGTCCCAGTTGCGATCCGGAAACAAAAAAAATGGTAGTCGAATAATGGTTTATCAGGTTGTGGCTAAACTCAATTACCCGGTCGGTATATTTATTGTAAATAGCCGTGCACAAGGTTTTAGGATAAATAGCAGTGCAGGCTTGCCGATGCTCGTTGATGCGGTTGACAAAACCGATTTGGGAAACTGACGTTGCCTGACTAAAACGCGTAGTCAAATTTGGCTGTAAGATATAGGGCAACATAAATACGAGCTGGATGAGATAAAATCCTATTAACCAAGTTCTCCTGTCTCTCACCCATAAATCTTTTCGGTAAATCCACCCTAAACTCATAAGAAATAGCCAAGTAAAGACTATATAATTAAAATACGTGTAAAAGGTCAGGGCAAACAGCACTCCCGAAACGATTAACCATCGCGGATGGGTTTTAAATTTTAAAAATGCCAGTAGCCCGCCTAAAAAAAGTGGCACTCCCCAATTGACATCCACGCCGTACCTCCCCACCGCTATATGCCAGGGAGAAATCGCTAGCAGCAAAGCGGCCGCGAGTGCAAAACTATCGCGTTTAAATAAATGTTTGACTAATAGATAAGTCAAGTAAACAGCCAGTACACCAGCTAGGGCTGCTGGCAACCTGACGCTAAATTCGCTTAAGCCAAAAAGCGCGACCGCCGGTACCATCAAGTAGCTACCCAACGCCAGTTTGTACCCGCCGGTTTCGCGGAAGATGATAGGTAGTAAAACTCCCCATTCGTCCCGGCCGGTTTTGAGAAGTGAGTATGCATTCCAACCACTACTCACTTCTTCCGGAATAAAGCCTGAGGGGATCCGGCCCAAGTTATATAACCGGACTGCTGCGGCCACTGCCAGAATCAAAATCAGCCACCAAGTGCGGGTTTTAAAACGAAACATATTCTTATAAATACAGCTCTTTAAAGAGTAACCAGATAAATTTGATACCGGTGATTGTCTGCAATTTGGATTTGCCCCAGCCCCTGGCTTTTTCGCGACTCGGGATCTCGAGCAGTTTATGACCCTGTTTTAAACACTTGGCTACCAGTTCTTGCTCAATCGCAAAATCATCCGCAGTTAAGTGCATCTTGAGCGCCGTGGATCTTTTCACTGCCCGAAAGCTATACAAAATATCGCTAAGTTGTGTGTGGAAGCGGCGGTTGACTAAATAAGCCAGAAAGTCGGCCCCGGCGCTCCGCAAAATCCCGGCAAAATTCATGTTAAGATCAAATGAGCCGCCAGTACGCCGTGAGCCAATCACCACATCTGCTTGGCCATCCATTATAGGGGCGGCAAAACGGGGAATATCAGTGGCTTCATGCGATCCGTCAGCATCAAAAAGGACTACGGTTTCATTTGTAGCGGCCGCGATCCCCAAGCGTACTGCATCTCCCCGACCCAACCCATGATCCAGCAGATATTTTACTTTTTCTCTTTTGGCGATCTGTTGAGTCGCATCCAGTGAATGGCCATCTACCACAATGATTTCGCTTCCGTATTTTTTGACCGAACGAATGATCTTTTCTAAACCGGCACCCTCATTTTTGGTCGGTATCACGATGCTAATTGGTAATTGAAATTTCTTCATGCTTTGATTTGGCTCATTATAACAAATTTGATTCACAAAAAACGTGCTATAATCTGCAAATCATGAGTTGGCGACCAACCAAACAAATCGGTGTGGGTGATGTCCAAATTTCGCCTTTAGCCCGTAAATACGTAAATCTGGTTCTGGACTCCAAACGCATCACTTATGGTAAGTTTATCGCCCGATTTGAACGCGAAATTGCCCGCTTGCACCAGGTCAAATACGCCATTTTTTGTAACAGTGGCACCAGTGCCCTTCAGGTGAGTCTGCATGCCCTAAAAAAACTCCACGGCTGGCAAGACGGAGACGAAGTGATCGTACCGGCTCTGACCTTTGTCGCCACCGTAAATATTGTGTTGCAAAACCATCTCAAACCTATATTTGTGGATGTGGAACCGGACTATTTTATGCTCGATCCTCAGCGGATTGCCGCCAAAATCACGCGTAAAACCCGAGCGCTTATCCCAGTCCATATCGGCGGCCAACCGGCAGACATGGCCCCAATCATGAAACTAGCTAAGAAACATGATTTAAAAATCATTGAAGATGCCTGCGAAACCATGTTTGCCAAATACCGTGGCGCTCCGGTTGGTTCATTTGGTGATTATGCCTGTTTTTCGACCTATGCCGCCCATACCCTGGTCACTGGCGTAGGCGGGTTTATTTGTACCAACAGTTCGACCCTGGCTGTCAAAGCCAAAAGTCTGGTGAACCACGGCCGGGACGGAATTTATCTCGCAATTGATGATGACCGGGTCGCAAGTCAGCAGCAACTTTTTCAAATCGTTGACCGCCGCTTTAAGTTCACGGATATAGGTTACAGTTACCGCGCAACTGAATTTGAAGGAGCTTTGGGGTTGGCCCAAATCCGCAACTGGCAAAAAATAGTGACAGCCCGCCAGCAAAATGCGGCTTACTTGACCGCCGGCCTTAGGGATTTAAGTCAATACTTAGAGCTGCCGAAAGTGCGGCCAGGCGCAGATCACATTTTTATGTTTTATCCCCTGGTAGTTAAAAACCGCGAGGTCAGACGTCAACAACTGACCTTTTTCCTGGAAAAAAATCTCATCGAAACCAGATATTTGTTGCCGCTTTTAAGTCAACCTATATACCGGGAGCTGTTTGGTGATATTGAAGGTAAATATCCGGTGGCCCAAAACATCGGCACTCACGGATTTTACATCGGTTGCCACCCGGGCTTAAGCAAACGCGAATTGGACTATGTGGTTTTCAAATTTCATGAATACTTCCGCCAACAGAAACTAGAATAAAGTGTAGATGAATGGGGCTACAACCGAACTCTGGGCAAAGATCAATAACAATCCTAGTAAAAGCAAAGCTGCCACAATCGGCACCAACCACCACATTTTTTCCTTAGCCAAAAAACTAAAAAGCTCTTTGACTATCCCAAGTCTTTGGCTAATACTGGTTAAAAACTTCGGCATAGTATAAATCCTTGAAAGATAAAGTTTCCTTCTTGGTTTTTCACTCTATTGCACCGTGATCTGTAACTTTGTATCTAGTGCCCGAGCGACTCGGGAAAGAAGCGACAGAGAAGGTTTGGAGTTCATGCTTTCCAGGCGCGAAATGACCGCTTGACCGGTACCTACTTTTTTCGCTAATTCCTTTTGCGTCAACTTTTGTCTAATCCGAGCTGCCATGATTTGTTTGGCGATTTGAAATTCAGGCTCCAAACTTTGGTATTCACTACGATATTTTGGATCTTTCATCCAGCCAGTATGTAACTCTTTGTGGGCATAAAACTTTTTTTGCATATTAACCTACTTCTTCTTTAATTCGTTTGATTGCTAAATCTAAATCTTTTTTAGGCGTTTTCTGTGTTTTTTTATAAATTGCGTGGACTACATATCCAGTATTGCCTTTTATTGTCAAAAACAGCCTGACATCTCCTGGTCGTAACTCCCAAACCCGACTCGCAATTTTTTTCAAATATTTTACGGGTAACGCATTTCCGTATAACACAAAAATTTCATAAAACCTATCTATTCGGGCGCGTCTGGGTCTATCAAGAGTGTCAATAAATTTCTTGACTGCTCTGTGTGTCAAAACCTGATATCTGACCATAATAATATGATAAATTTATCATATTGTCAATTACTGGCGGAGAGGGTGGGATTTGAACCCACGGTAACCTTGCGGCCACACGCGCTCTCCAAGCGCGCGCACTAGACCACTATGCGACCTCTCCTGTATTCGAAATTATACCTTAATTTCGGCTCCTGACAAATTCCAAATGCTATAATCAAATCCATGTCTTCTGCAACCATTGCTCTGATAGCGCTTTTGGGCGCCACATTTTTTTGGAGTACGGCCAATGTCGTAGGAAAAATTTTACTGCAAACTTTTGCTCCGTTTACTTTGGCATTCCTGCGGTTTTTTCTGGCTACGATCGTGATTCTGCCTTTTTTTCTGAAACAAAAACCCGTCTCCTTTAAAAAACTCATCAGGGAAGTTTTGCCTATCTCCCTATTCTCTACCGGAAACATCATGCTTTTTTATCTGGGTCTGACAAGAACGACAGCCAATGCTTCAGCAGTGATTTATACCGCAACACCACTTATCGTAGCCGTGTTATCCAAAATTTTGTTGCACGAGAGATTGAATTTTAAAAAAACTCTGGGGATTGGATTGGGTTTTGTGGGAGCGCTCACGATCGTACTTTTACCTGTATTAACCACTGGCGAGAGCTTTAGCAGCGGCGATTTTGGGGGAAATCTATTAGTGCTTCTGGCTGCATTTTCTTGGGCTCTGTATACTATCGGTTCGCAGCGACTGGCCAAGCGTTATTCTCCGCTCACTATCAGCACGGTCTCAATTGTAGTTTCCGCGTTGGTATTTTTGCTGCTGACTTGGTTCTTTGAGCAACTTCCCACTTCCGCTCAAGTATTTGTCCCGAAGCAATTTGGACTACTCTTACATCTAGCCATCCTCGTGACTGTAGCGACCTATTTACTGTACCAATGGGCTATTTTGCATTCCTCGGCTACCACTGTCTCTTTATCCAATTATTTACAACCGGTATTTGCAGTCTTTTTGGGCATCCTCATCCTGGGTGAAAAACTGACCTGGGGATTTATTATCGGCAGCGTTTTGGTATTTACCGGAGTTTTTCTGACTTCTGGAGCCCAGGTTTTACGCGAGTTAAGTAAATTATGGCGCCACCTCAAATGAAGCTGCCTCTACCTGCGCCAGCACGTTTTCTTTACTCCTACCCGTACTTTGCACTAAATACAACCCGCTGGCACTTGTTTTACCTGGATCAAATCCCAAACTGATTTGCGTATTTTTGACTACACCCAAAACCTTAAATTTCAACGTCGCGATCTTGGTCTCAGCTGAAGTCTTCACTGTTGATTGGCCAATCTCCGGCCGGGAATACAATCTAAAAATAGCTTTACCGGCGGTTTTTATTTCACTACTGACAGTTTGAAAAATATTTTCTTTAGTTATTGGCGCATCAGCTAAAGCCAGAACTTCGGGATCAAAAATGATTTCTAAATCTGCTTCCAGCGCTTCTTTGCCATCGGTATGCAAATACACGCCTACTGCTGCTGTCTCACCAGGCAAATATCTAAGTCTGTCACTCACCAAGCGCAAATAAGGTACGGTCAGATCTGCTGGCGGCGGTAGGATTTGGGTAAGCGGAGTCGGACTCGGAGTCAAAGGTGAAGCCTTGATCCCTACCCCACGCATGTTCGATAATGCCATCACACTGGCACCCACACCCAACACCAAGACCAACATCGTGACGATGCGCCACACCGACCATTCTCGTTTTACAACCAACTGTGGCATGTCCGTTTCTTCCATAACTAAAACTACGTAGTAGTTTCTGATTTTAGCACTGCTTCAACTACTATCCGCTCTCCCCGAGTCTGCGTTTGGGTATCCCAGACGCCGCTAGTGGTCACTAGAATCAAATTTTTCCCCGACTTAGTTTGCAACAATTGATCACTCGGAAACTGATCAAAAGGCAATGAAGAAATCTGCGTTACCACAAATTTAAGTTTGCCGGTATCAGTCGTGACTTCAATTTCATCCCCGGTTTGTAGTTTATCTAAATCAGCAAATATTCCGGAGTTCCCAGTTGCCGTATCATAATCACCGTTAATCAAAGCGTTTCCGGCTCCTCCCGGCACCGGACCAAATTTATACCAACCTAAATTGGCGGCATCTTGGGGCGTATCGAGGTTGTTGGTTTGGGTCAGTCCTACCGGTTCAACTTGTGTGTCCAGGTTTAATTTCGCGATTTTTAAGCGTAGATGAATTTCTGCCAAATCAACTGGCGGTTTAGATGAAGTTTCTGGTGGTGTTTTTGAGGCAACCGACGTCAATGGCGTCAGGATTTTTGCTGCCAAATAAGATCGGTAGTTGATCAATAGATATGCAGCCAAAAAAGTCAGACCGAACGATACTCCAAATATGAGCAGGCTGCGGATTTTCATACACTTGGTTTAAGATGTACATCAACAGGTAACCTTTAGTCAAGCGCAAGGAAAAAATGCGCTCTCGACGGGAGTCGAACCCATATCACAGCCTTCGGAGGGCCGTGTTCTATCCATTAAACTACGAGAGCAAAATTAGGTAGATCAACTTTTATATACTAAACCTGCTATAAAACCCATACAAAACATTCCTAAAACAGCTAAAATTGGCATTAACCCGTAGCTCCACATAGCCCAAATGGCTGATATAATGAGTACCCCGGAAAATACAAACCAAGGGCTTTTGTTGTTATATTTTCTCATAAAAACAGAAGTCACCTCCTTTTGTAGAAAAAGTTGCTGTGAGGGCGACCTGTCTGCCGGCAGGCAGGGATTCGAACTGAGCGGAGGCGAGAGGATTTGAACCTCTGTGAGCCTTTCGGCCCAATAGTTTTCGAGACTATCTCCTTAAACCACTCGGACACGCCTCCCCACTCCTCATCCTCTCTGGGCGCGCCCGGTGAGAGTCGAACTCACAATCTCAGCCTTCGCAGGGCCGCGCTCAATCCAATTAAGCTACGGGCGCATCCCTTTATTTTACTACGGAAGGCGGTTCTTGACTAGGAAGTACGTTCTAAGGGAATTTTTCGGGAGAGCCAAGACGAGGTTCGGTCAAGAAAGGTGATTTCCGGTTTTTCCCGAAAAGGTATTTTGTTTGCAAATAGTTTTTTGATTTGGTCCGGAGAGACGCTATTTAGAAGCAGTTGTAAATGACTGGGAAATCCCAGAAACATCCGGATAACCAGTAGCGACTGGCCATTCTTTTCATCAAACCAAAACTCCTGCATTTCTTCCCATTTATGAAAGTGGTCGCCGGTCTCAATCCCCAAACTGGTAATTTTATTTTTGATTGTTTCCGGAGGAACTGTAGATAGAACATAAATCACAAAGTAAGTCGCTAAAATCACCCCAATCAATAAAAACTCGCCAATGAATAAAAGAATGATCACTACCAAGAATACCAACGCCGTGGCAGTACGATAAAATTCGTGGCTGTGTTTTTGAAACGGACGTGACGGCGCCTCCCATTCCAACAGCATTGTTTTGTCCGTCGGCACTTGAGGCTTATCTTGCGTATCTATGACCATGACTTATTTATACACCAGAGATAAATAAGTTACAAGCTGAAATAGTAGCGGAGAGGGCGAGATTCGAACTCGCGAAGCCTTGCAGCTCGGCGGTTTAGTAAACCGCTACCATCAACCACTCGGTCACCCCTCCAAGTCGTTACCCAATAATTATATCATCAGAAAACATATTTCGTTTTAGAGTTGACGAAAACAGTTATAAAGGTTAACATCGGGTACAATGCTTAGCTGATATGAAAAATAGATATAAGTTGCCAGCTGGTATACAAAGAAAGTATCTAATCGAAGTTGAATCAAAAAGTCGGTCAAAACCATACTTAATAGCAAAATACTTACACATTAACCCTCGAAGCTATCGTGATTGGAAAAGAGAAAAATTTTCACTTACAACAGCTGCTGTAAATATCCTTGAAAAGAAATTCCAAACTTATTTACCGTATTCAAAGTCAAAAGCTTTAGACACCTGGAAAACACACAAAAGTCGCATGGCAAGGAAAGGAGGTATTGCTTTAACAAAAAAGTATGGCGGACCAGGAACACCAGAAGGTAGAAGTAAAGGTGGAAAACATGCAATGGCTTTATTAAGAAAAAGAGGTATTATCGCTCCTGCAAAGCCATTCTATCATCCTAATAGATATTCAGAAAACCTTGCAGAATTTGTGGGAATATTACTTGGAGATGGTCATATTGGTAAAAAACAATGGTCAATAACCCTCAACTCACTAGCCGATAAGAAATATGCTCTCTATGTGAAGAGGTTAATCATAAGTTTGTTTCATTTTCAACCCAGCATTCACAATCGCAAGGACTATCATGTGAATGTCATATTGGGCAGCGGGATAAAATCAATACAATATTTTCAAAAGATTGGATTACTGATTGGAAATAAAGTAAAACAGCAAGTTGATGTGCCTGAATGGATAAAGTTTAACCCACTGTTTTGCATAGCTTGTCTTAGAGGTTTAGTAGATACAGACGGCGGTATATTTAAACATTCATATACTGTTAATAGTAAAAGATATTCTTATATAAAATTGTGCTTTGTAAATCGTTCAATTCCCCTACTCAACTTTGCATATAAAACATTGACAGATTCTGGATTTCACCCGAAGCAAATCATGCAAGTAGCAAATAAACGGGTCTGGCTATACAATCAATCAGAGGTTAAAGACTACTTAAAAATAGTAGGAACCCGCAATCACAGATTATTGAAAAACCTGGAGGAGTCCGATAGCTGGTCAATTCGGGAGGTTTGCTAAACCTCTGAGCCGCAAGGCTCACGCGGGTTCAAATCCCGCCTCCTCCGCTTGTAATAATAAGTTCGATCTCTCGGGGTAGAAAAACACATTTAGCACAGTAATTATGTCACCATCTCCAGAAACCATCAAAGAAGTCTATGTGAAAAAATATAGAGAAGGGTATCAATTACCAGATGACCGAATAATGCGAATTACGAAATGTTACGTTCAAAATGATAGCACTTTAAAAGTTTGATACGCCAATAGTGTATAGATGTAATGGGCGAGCATTCCCGTGAC
>Ga0075640_124_pt1 | contig 15507 bp, 17 predicted proteins | sample RifGroA1_FD_68392 | JGI IMG/M metagenome (GOLD analysis project Ga0075640, IMG submission 68392) | Microgenomates (Gottesmanbacteria) bacterium GW2011_GWA1_42_26
GCATTTCTTTATTTTCCGAATTGGTCGAAACTAAATATGAAGTATCGGTGGGTTCAACTATCTTCTTCTCCGTGACCGTGTAGCGATGCTTGACGCCTCCAAAATAGACCTCTACCCGATCACCACTCACTAATTCACTGAGTAAATAAAACACCGCGTTATAGCGGATGGCCTTAAACGGCGTGTCTGTCGAATGGGCAAATAAATAAATATTACCGCCCTCTCCGGGAAATCCGCTGCCTTTGGCGTGAGCTACTCCTTCGGCTAAGGCAGTCAAGTATTCAGTTTTGTTTTGCGGATCAATATTTGCCAGTATTTTGCTGCGGGCCGAGATTTTGGGAATGACTAGTGAAAAATTGGGATCCGGCGGTGGTAAAGGCGTGACTACTTGCTGATCTAGGATTTGGCCAAACTGACCGGGAGAAGTCGCCGGAGTTGGGAAAAATTTTTGCCAGTGATATGTGACTTCAGCATGACTTCAGCAGTCACCACCGGGCTATAAAAATAAATGAAACTAGCGCCTAAAAGAAACAGAATTAAAATTGGGATGAAGATAAGTCGGGGCCAACGCGCGGATCTGGAGTTTAAAGACTTGGAAGGGAATTCGAGCGCCTGCCCTACACCCGAATCCCCATCCAGATCTTTAAATCCCTGCCGTTTTGATTTTGTTTGCAGACGGGGCGGAGCAAAAATTATTCCCTCCCGTCGCATCATGGCCACCTATTATAATCCTTCTTGCCAAATTTGCAAATTTGGAATGTGTAGCTATTCAATAATTTGTTAGTAATCATAAAAAAACACACCCGGTATCCATACCAACTTTTTCCAAATGGGTGTGAAAAAATAACAGTGGATAAATAAATTTAGCTTGATAGATTGGGTAGTTTTGACTTATGAAAAAAAGGCTTTGCAACAAAATTTTTAGGCCTTCTTAGCCTCATTTTTTTGACTTGACAGTGTAAGACTACTTCTGTTACAAACAAACACAAGGATACCAAAACCCTTACTCTGTCCTAGGGCCATGGTACCACACGTAAAGGGCATTACTACTCGTAGCCGCTTCAAACCAGCTAGCGATAGTGATGCTCTTTTTAGTTTATTTTACTCTGTCAGAGATTAAGAACGAATTAAGATCCTCCTTTTTTTTCCACACGTAAAGGGTTTATTTCAGTTATCGGTTCTCGGTTTTCAGTTTTCGGATATTGGTTAATCAGTTGTCAGTTTGTCGGTTTAAACAGAGGAACAGAAAACTGATAAATGAGATTCCTCAACTCACAACGTGAACACCGGGATCGATAAACCTTTTTTCTTAAGCTGCAATAGTTGTTGGCGTACTTCCTGACTCAAATCTGCCCGTTCTTGCTCTTCCGGTGTCAATTCTGGCTTCTGCCAAAATCTGGCTAAAAATTCTTTGAGTTTAATCATTTTTTTCACCTATTTAGGTTTTAACATGGTCGTAAAGTCTTTGTCAAGACCTATAGATTTTTTCCTTTTCTAAAACGCTAGACTTATAGTTTTTATATGAAGATTAATGCTGTCATGACAACCTATTTTACTTATAAACTTCTCTTGTGGATAACTTGTGCATTACTTTCCTTATCCCCAAACGAACCACAGTATCTCTCATTAATGTTGTAATAAGTTGTGAAAAAGTAAGAGCCTGTTTGGAAAGTCTCTTTTGAGATAGAATTGTCCAGATTCGAGCGAAAACCATGAAGCGTGAGGAGCTGTATCCAAGGTGATACAGTGACGAACGGTGAGTGGTTTTGTAGCCGAATGTGGGCAATTATAGCCAAATATGGACTTTTCAAACAGGCTCTAAAATTTGGGTGGGAAAAGAGATGATAACAAGGCTGAGTCTAACATCAAGGCTTAGCCCTTAAGCGGATTGCAGTAAACCACGCTATTTTCAATAAAAAGCGGTACTTAATTTCATGTAGATCACATAGAAAAAAATCAGCGTAACTATGATAAGCGCAATATAAGAAAAAGTACGATGCGTTTGAGAGACAGCTGTTACTTCACTGCCATATATTTTTTTTCCCAAATAAATGATAGGTATGGATATAAATATCGGAATAATTAAACCAATAAATCCTAAAACAAAGAAGACTTCAATTGCTCCGATTCCCAAAATTGATATTCCTATACCAATAATCAATAGTCCTACAAATTTTTTCATCTTATTAAATGATACACTGAAAATATTTCTTTTGCTTATTAAAAGTGTACAATACTCATATGTCTTTTGATCTCGATAAACATTTGGCTGAGGAACACAATATGAATCCCTTTTCGACGTATCTTAAGGAAATCGTCTACGGCGGAAATGACGGCATTGTGACTACCTTTGCCGTCGTTGCCGGATTTGCCGGAGCCCAGGCCCAACTTGGGGGTAGTTTGCCGGTTTTGACAGTCCTTCTTTTTGGCTTTGCCAACCTATTTGCTGATGGCGTATCCATGTCATTGGGTAATTTCCTGTCAACACGCGCTGAAAAAGATGTTTATCGTAATTTCAAAGCCAAAGAACTCACCGAAATCAAACACAATTCAAAATCAGAAAAGGCTGAAAGTGTGGAGATTTTAAAAAGAAAAGGGTTTAATGAGTCCCAAGCCCAAGAACTAGTTAATATTTACGCAACTAATGAGAGCTACTGGCTGGAATTTATGATGAATCAGGAGTTGGAACTGCAAAACCCGGAAAAAGATAATCCCTGGTATATGGCGCTTGCGACTTTTATTTCTTTTGTCGGCTTTGGTTTGATACCTTTAATGCCTTATATATTGGCTCGGGGAAATGGCAACTTATTTATCTATTCGGTGCTATCAACTGTGGTTGCGCTTATTTTGCTGGGCACTCTGCGCTGGCGGGTATCCAAACAAGGCCTAACGCGTTCCATTTCCGAAACCCTCATTTTGGGCGGGATAGCAGCACTTGTTGCCTATTTTGTTGGCACACTGTTTCGAATTTAACCTTTTAAATTACCGCAAAACCACCTTTTTTCCGTCAAATATCACCGCTTGAAGTAAATAAGGTAAGCATAACTGGGTCAATACCTGCGGCAGGTATTTTAAGTCCTCTTTTTGAAAAACTTTCCGTGCAAGTACAGCTCTTACCGCCACGCTCTTTGGAGTCGGAGCTTATAAAGCCCGCGTCACCGTCGGCCGCTGGTACCGATCAGGCACACAACTCATGCTCATCGGCATCATTTCGGCTCTCGTCAGCTACGGTGTCGGCCTCTTATTTAAAGCTCCAGTAGTACCATAAATCTAAAAACCATCAGCTGGTTTCTATCTTTGTCTTTTTTGCAAACACGGGATTATAAAGATAAGGGAGATAAAGTTGGACCAATACTTTTGTGGCCGCCCGTGCGTCTATATTGGGATTATGTAAATTTCTGATATTTGCGCCAACTTCCTGACGCAACAATTGCTTTTGTAAAGCCAACTTGATGATTGAATACCGGCGTAAGGATTTATGCGGCACAATTCCGCACAATGCATCAATCACTTTTCGTAGTCCAAAATAGAAACCTGGCTCATCCTCCTCTGTATAAATAATCTCCAACTTACCTGCTTTTGTGTTTTCTATATAAGGCAAAACCACTTCATCACAACACTGTTTTAGATACAAAACGCCGTTTACAAAATCTGCATCCCCCAAATATTTTCCGGTTCCATCCTCCATCACTGCCCACGCGGCCAGCAGTAATTCCCTATATTCTCCCATCCGCTCGCCTCTTTCCGCTCCAGTAAATAATTTTCTCCAGATATGTGGGATATCTTGAACCACAGGACTTGCCCCTCGTTCACTCCGACTATCCATAGCAGAGATCAAGGAACGAGCTAAAAGAGAAATCTTCTGTTTCCCGACAAGATCCACTAACCAATCTAGTTCTGTTGATTGAAAACGCCTAGCAATAATATCCATTTGTTCTCCCGAATCTTGTCTTTCTCGGGCTTTAATCAAAGCTTCGGTAGTTGCCCTATCAGCAATCGCTAGTTTTGCTATTTGATAAGCGGTATCTCCAATTTCATCTACCAAAGCAAAACTTGAATCTGTTTCTTCTGTCCACATTATGTCAGCAATTCCAGGCAAACCGTGCATATACTCTTTCGGAAAAAGCGCATCTGGAAAAATTCCAGCCTGCAATAACTCTTTCCGAACTTGGGCAATCCGAAGTGAAGACTCGAGAAAACTACCCGAATCAACAACATACAACTTACTTCTCGGTATAAACGGTTCTCCCCATGGAGATCCTCGTCTTTCAAGTCTTGCTCTTCTGACAGCCAAAATCTCCCTTGCGAATGGATTATATCGACTTAACCTCATTAGTTTTTCTGGCATATTCCGGATATTATATATCAAATCGATGGTTTGGGCCTATATGACAATCCAAACACCAAATCATTTCCCTGCTTGACAAGTCTGGGGAATCTTCTTTATAATTTACGCATATCTATATATAACCTTATGTCACGCGCTACACATCAATATATTATTTGGTCTAACCTCCGATTTACTGCGGAGGTTCGTAGCGTGCTCGGTTAAGCCGAAGCAAAAAGTATCAAGCTCGAACCTCCTGAAGAAAACCAGGAGGTTTTTTTATGTATCACGAAAAAGCAAAAGACATAGTTAGAATAATGGAAGCGGCTAGTGCATTAGGTATTCCGTGTACAGCTTCATTGGGTATTGAGGGTAGATTTATCGTACCTAAAGTGCCATTTATTGCTTTTGGTTCAAGATTTTTCACTACACCTGACGACCTGCTAAGAGAAATTAATCCTTCTGCCATGGGTAAACTGACTGCGGACTGGCAAAGATTGGTTCAAGGTATTACATACTTAGCAAATCCATTTACCGGATTAAGACATTTAGATGGAGGTGCGCCGGATGCTGCGGTTAATGCTTTTTCTGGGGGAATAGCCATTGCTGACGGATTACCAGGTGCTAAGGTTATTCTCCCTCGATCAGTAGGCATTAACCCTGCAGAATTCGCAGGAAAAGACATCATAAGTGAAGGAAACTTAACATTCAGATATAATTCCTGGTCGCCACCTACAGCAGAAGAGTTAATTCCAGTTGAAAATAGAGGCAAAGACGGCAAAATAGCTTTAGGAGTAAATTTTACCCTCACTACAAACACTGGCACACGTGATTACACGTTTCCTATGAGAACAGAATTAAGAATGCACTAAGTAAACTCTACTATGCGATGTGAAAAACTTGACTATGGAGCCTTTGCACTTTTTGGACTCGAAAATGTCCTCAATCGTCTTGTTCCAAAAGGCCAACCTTTGGCAATTTGCTGTCATAAAGGCATGAGAAGGTCCCAAGCAGCAGTTCGTTTACTGATGAATATGAGGTGTATCGCGAATGATCCACATTGTTTTCCGTCAATAAATTATGCAGATATTACCAGTTACAATTTCCAAGTAAATGCGGAAGGTATCAGTATTCCCCAAAAATCATTCTTTCCCTTCCGCCACCTGCTAGTCTTTCATGACGACAGCCATCAAGAACAGGTGCAAATTAAAAATCAAATCTATACTAAACGTTGAAGCCCGAGGTGTACTTCAACTGCTGCTCTTGGCATACGTTAGAGATGAAGAAAGTTTAATGGGGATCGCATAAATTTACTGTCCAATAACCAATTTTGCGTTCCCGCAAGTCACACTTTAAATAATGTCCCGATGCATTTTATCTAAACTACTATAGCTGGCTGGAGAAACCACAGTCGTAAACCCCTAATTTTTTTCAAGCTGCGAAATAGGCAGCGGAGGTGGTGAGAGTTGACTGAGACCCACGTCACCCGTGACAAAACGTTCGCTTCCACCCACTAAAGCTGTCGCGATCTGGATACTGTCAGGAGTTCTCAAATGTTGATATTTTCGCCGCAGTTTAGCAGCTTCTTGCATCACTTCCCAATTTACCGGCACCAGGATTAAATGTGGAGTTTTTTGGAAAAAGTTCTCAAATGCAGCCAAATGCGCGGAGCCTTCAAGTTTCGGAGCTGAAAGTACTTCCAGCGGAGTAATCATCGATATAATAGCCTCATCTTCGCCTTTTTCAACCCGCTCAAACAATGTATTTACTTGACTTAAATAACGCTCATCAGCTTCAAAAAGATAGATAAAAAGCATGGAATCAAGAGTGATTTTCATGTTTTGTCCCAATTCCCACGCTCTTTTTCAATATAGTCTTCCCCAATCCCCCAAATACCTTTGCCTCGTCCTGAAGCGTATTTGACCCAACTTTCCGGCTGCGGCTCAAGGATGACACTCGGACTACCCCTTGCTTGTGACACAGACAGAGTCACCTTACTTCCCGATTTGAGTCCCAATATTTTCCGTACTTTCACCGGAATCACTACTTGACCTTGAGAAGACACAGTTAAAATGACGTTCATATACATTTAGTATACCTAAAAGTTAAATGTTTGTCAAATGCCATTTAAGTTGCCATTTAAGTTTGCTCTTTGAGAGGTATACTGGATGCGGTTGTTAAAAATGCTTAAACTGCCGTTTTGACCCCATTAATCGCTAGGTCAATATGGTATACTATAAGATATGTTTGGACCACTAGAATTCGCTCAAGGACCTACAAAACTTGAACAGTTACAGGCTCAATATAATATCAAACGAGTCAGAGTTTCTGCGGGCATCAATATATACCACCAAATGGGAGAAATAGGCCGAGTCAGAACATTTTTTGCAGCTTCCGGCAGGCTAGTGAGTGCATCACATCATGGTTTTTTCCCCGACTCAGATTTTATCAAATCAGACGTTTTGGACATAGTTCTTTCCCGCGCGTCCAACTTACCTGACAATGGAGTAAATATAATATACGGATCAGGATACCAAAGTCCAGATGATGGAACTATCATCACAACCGATGAAGAAGGAAATTGTCTTTATAGAGTTGCGGTAAAAATTTTGCGTAGGAATATTTCTATGTCAGAATTTGTATTAAAAGAAACACATGAACATGGTTTATTGATTCCAGGCACTAGCGGCTCTCCAGTCCTAGGAAGTGATGGTAACGCAATTGGAATACTTCAGGAAATTGATGTAAGTGGAAAAGCTTTCGGTATCACATTTAATTCTCCATCAGTAGCAAACGCATTAAAACGTGCTATAGACAGATATTAGGTTGCCCAAAGCGGGTTACAAACTTGTTGCAGATTTTTTTGCTCTGGAGACAATACACTGGTAAACCCCAACCTTTTAGCTTCTTTTGTGCGTTTGTCTTCCCCTTGAACGCGGCGCAACTCTCCAAGCAATCCTAGTTCACCGAAGCTCGCCAGATCATTTGGCAGGGGTTTATTTTTGAAGGCAGAGATGAGTGACAAAGCTACCGGCAAATCTGTCGCCGGTTCTTTAAGTTTTAGGCCTCCGGATACATTCACAAACACGTCAAAATTGCCAAAAGGCAGATTTAATCGCTTTTGTAATATAGCCAAAATCACCTGCAACCGGTTGTAATCAATGCCGTTGACTACGCGCCGCGGCATAGCTAGCTGCGTCGGTACTACGAGTGATTGGATTTCGACCAGCAATGGTCGTGTTCCCTCAAGAGTCACTCCCACAGTGCTTCCGGAGACATTTTTTACCCTACCTTCAAGAAATATCTTGGATGGATTGGATATTTCAGTTAGTCCGGAGTCATTCATTTCAAAAATCCCTACTTCATCTGTCGGCCCAAACCGGTTTTTGAGTGTCCGCAAAATCCGGCCCTGATAATAGCGCTCGCCTTCAAAGTAACAAACAACGTCCACCATATGCTCGAGCAGTTTGGGTCCGGCTATGGTCCCTTCCTTGGTCACGTGCCCCACGATAAATATCGCTACCTGCTGTGATTTGGCTAAATTGAGTAGTAATTGAGTCGACTGGCGGATTTGGCCCACACTTCCGGCGATCCCCTCAAGTGACTCCGAAGTCATGGTTTGGATTGAGTCAATCACCATAATCTGCGGCTTGACTGAAGCTGTCTCCACTGCAGACAAAATTGACTCAATATTTGTTTCTGGCAAGATATAGAGATCATTTTTTGAAATCCCCAACCGCTCCGCTCGCATTTTTACTTGCTCCGCTGATTCCTCACCCGTCACATACCATCCGCCGATTTTCCCGACCAAAGACAGTAGTAAGGTCGACTTCCCGACTCCCGGATCACCGGCGATCAAAATCACTACTCCCGGTACGATACCTCCTCCTAACACACGGTCAAACTCGACCATTTCCGTCGAGATCCGTTCACGCCGGACACTTTTGATTTGAGCAAGGGGGAGGGGTTTGACTGAAGAAGTAGTTGATTTGGCGCTAAAAATCGTTTTGCCGGTGACGCGAACTGTCTCAACCAATGAATTCCAGGCGCCGCAACTCGGGCATTTACCAAACCAGGCCCCGCTTTCGTTGCCACACTGCTGACAAACAAATGAAGACCTTGTCTTCATAATTATCCAATTCTCCAATCAACAAATAATCCAATTATCCAATAATGGTTAGGCCGCATTTTTTATAATTGTGCTGATTATTTTTATCAGTTCACCATTTTCTTGAAGAAATAACTCGAGTCGAGGTTTTAAGTCAGGATATGATTCAGCAATAATTCTCAACCAATAATGCGCTTCCTTAAGTTCTTTCCTGACAACTGTATAACAGTGAATAAAGTCTTTTTTAGAGGAAACTCCATCTGCTTCATTATCATTTGCACCAATTGATGTAAGTGCACGAACATATTGGTCAATTATTATTCTAGCTTCAATAGTTTTTGGAAGATAACGTATAACTTTCAATCCTCTAACAACAAAATTAAATATGCGCTGATGTATATCATATTGTTTATTCACACTCTAATTATACCTTATTGGATAATTTGTCTAGCGAAGCTAGATCCTGCTTTGCAGGAAGAATTGGAAATTGGATTATTGGATAATTATTATCTGTATCCGATCGGTTTGGCGTGGGTGACTAGGGAGAGGCTGATTTTGTGCCGATCGGGGTTGATATCCTCAATCATGCATTCGACTTCCTCCCCTGCCTTGGGTTCAGTTCCCGGAGCCAACTTGGAAATATGGATCAACCCATCGATACCGGGAAGCAGCGACACAAATATACCGTATTGGGAAACCCGGGAGACTTTACCTTTGACAGTCTGATCGATACTGAAGACCTTGGTCACATCGAGCCACGGATCAGCCAGAAGCTGTTTCAGCGATAACGTCAGTTTACCGATTTTGGGATCGGCACCAATAGCTTTGACATCGACTTTTTGCCCGATTTTGAGGTAGGTTTGGGGACTATCCACCTTTTCCCAGGCAATTTCCGAGATGTGGATCAGGCCCGGGATAGATACTCCGTCGGAGATCTTGACATTGACAAATGCTCCAAATGGCGCTATCCCAGTCACTTCTGCCACATATACATTGCCCAACGTCACGAGTTTCAGGGCAGCTCGTTGTTTATCGCTGACCCCGGCCGGCCCTTGGGAAAATACCAAGCGGTTGGCATCTTTGTCCACTTCAATGATCTTAACTGAAATTCTTCTGCCGGTGGCTTTATCGCCCAATTTAGTCAGTTCCGCATCAACTTGGGACAAAGGGATAAAACCTCTCTGTCCGACATAATCTACCAAAAACCCGCCGCGAGTGAGTTCGCGAATGACGACTTCGACTACTTCGCCTTTTTTCTTCTTTTCGGCCATGATCTCCCAACGCTGGTTTAAAGCAGTTTTCCGAAGCGAAACTACGGTTTGTCCCCGGTCATTTTCGGGATTTACCACTTGGACGCTGATTGTGTCACCAACCTTGAGGTTGTGAGTCAAATCCGCGATATAGGGCAATTCTTTTTCGTGGACGACGGCTTCTGATTTGCCACCGATATCCAAAAGCAGTTGCCGCGGCGAAACTACCAAAACCACACCTTTGATGATAGTACCCCGCTGCCAACCTTTGAGTTGGTAACCGGTTTGGGCCAAAAGCTCCTCCATTGAAGTAGGTTCAGGCGATTTTGCAGGTTCCTTTGGAGTTTTGGTTGATGGGGTTTCTTTGGCAGCTGATTTTGTGTCTCTAGCAGATTTTGGGTTTAGACTTTGACTTTTGTTTAATGAAACCTCTTCCGGCTTTGCAGGAATTTCAGCCTTTGTCTGAGATTTTTGTTTTATCATTTATTTTCATGTCCACCTTTCTTATAAGAGTCATCGGTCAGCACTAAACCAATCGATAGTTGCTATTCTACCTCATTTTTGACTACAATTCAATTACAAGAGGCTTCGTAGCGTAGAAACTTCGTGGCTTAGAAAACTAATCCTCTAAGCAACCAAGCAACTAAGCTCTCTAAGCTTCTAGCTTATGTTCTGTCCAGAATGCAATCATGATCTACATCCGATCCAACTAACTGCCGGGCCGGTTGATGCATCTTTGCCAAAATCGGATAAGCCTACTACTCCTATCGTCCTTGATTATTGTACCCGCTGCGGCGGTGTCTGGTCAGATCAGGGTAAAACCAATTTCATCCACTCCCGGGATTTGACACCATTACTTGAAGTCTTACCCAAAAATCCACCTGCACTTTCTGCCAATTATCAACTTTTAGTTTGTCCCAAAGACAAAAATACCCTCCGCATATTTCAGCGGGAAAGCGTGCCGACACACTTGACGATACTACGCTGTAGTACCTGCGGCGGGATCTGGTTTCCGCATAATTCGCTAATTGAATTTAAACAAGCTCAAGAAGCCAAAGTGACTTATTTTAAGACCTGGCGGATTCCACTATCGTCAATTTACGCAGTCCTTTTGCCGACTCTTTTTGTGAGTATCCTGGTAGGAAGTATTTTTGCGACCCTTTTCGGGGTCAATCAAGGTACGGATCTACGGACCCGGGCCGCAGAGCAAATTTCAGAGCCGCTTACTATCTCCCCCAATTCAGGGGAAATGCTCATCAGCTTCAATACCAAAGTCAAAAGTATCACTAAAATCAAATATTGGAAAACCGCTGCTGTCGTGACCCAAACCTGGGTTTCGGCGATCCCCAAAACGAATCATACATTGTTGCTCCGGGATTTAGAGGTGGGCAAAACTTACTCTTACCAACTACTGGTCCTCGAACCAGTTGTGCTAACATCTCCTGTCTATACCTTTACAATCAAATGATTTTGTCCTTAAATCCTCCGGCCTCGACCTATTTTCGCGGTCCCTTGCGGGACAACTATCGTCAGCGCTCATGCGTTTCACCCATCTGTTCGGAATGGGAAGCGGTGGTACCGCACGGCTCTAGAGACCGAAAGGTTTAAAGACAAAATATAAATTTTAGTGTTTTTCTCTGGCAATGCCAGATCCTGCTTCGCAGGACATCTTAAAATGTGATCCAGAAAGACCGAGATCGCATAAAATCTACTCTTAACCGATTAGTACTGGTCAGCTTAAACCCTTACGGGTCTTTCACCTCCAGCCTATTAACCTAGTAGTCTACTAGGGGTTTATAAGGATATCTCATCTTGGGGTGGGCTTGGCGCTTGAGATGCTTTCAGCGCTTATCCCGTCCGAATGTGGCTACCCAGCGATGCCGGAAATTCCGACAACTGGCACACCAGGGATTCGTTCACCCGGGTCCTCTCGTACTACGGGCGACTCCCCTCAAATATCCAACGCACACACAGGATAGAGACCGAACTGTCTTCGTATTATAGGATATTTATCCTAGCAAAGTTTCTGTTCTTTGCATTCTTCTATTTCTAGAAGTACTGACTATATCTTCTTCCTTCACCATGAAGGAGTTGGCGTATGATAGCATCCTAAATTATAGGTCTAGCTATCTCATCCTGAAAAATCAGGAATCAGTCGATACGGGGACAGAAGCATTTTGTTGAAAAAATTTTCTTAATGTGTTTGTATCATTAACACGTTTCTTTGAATAGTTAAGCTCTGCAAACTTATCTACTTCTTTTGCGATCCGAAGAAGAAAACCTGATGTTCTCGTCGTTCCTTCTAATCGCGAAATAATTCGCAAAGCTAATTTTGCTTGTTTTCTTTTAAGAATAAGGTATGGTTCTACTTCCTCTAAGGCTTTCTTTACATTTCCTAATCCTACTATCGTGTATTCACACATTCCATCATTTCTGTCGCGGATGTAACCGCTGCGTAGTTTATGTATCAACCATCTAAGAATTTTTTTCTGTGATTTCTTTTGATAAAATACTAAACTTGCGCGTATTTGAAATCCAAATACATAGTCTTTTCTTCTTATTAATTGAAGAAAAATAGACCCATCTCCATCAAGAAAACCAGCAATATATGCTCTTGTTTTTTCAACCACAATACTTCGTCTTCCCACGGTATTACCCTCTTCCGTTCAGTCAAGAAAGGAGGGTTCCACCGTTATTAGCCAAATTTAACTTCAATGTTACCACTGAAGGTCGCAATAAACAATTACGACGTTCTGAACCCAGCTCGCGTACCCTTTTAACCGGCGAACAGCCGGACCCTTGGGAGCTTCTCCACCCCCAGGATAGGATGCAACTTATCTCATGTTTCCATGAGGGTTAGACTATACCATCATCCCGATTGAATCGGGAGTTTAGCGTGTTATCAAGCAGTTTTCTAAAAAATAGAAAACTAACAAGATCTTTCATTAATCAACTGACTAATGAAAAGTCGTTACGGGGTCAGAGGAGTTTATAATTTAAATCTGGGAGAACATATGGCTTAATTAAACCATTAAAAGTATTCGCAGAAGCTGAAGGTATAAACATTCTTAAATACTCACGTTGATGATGAACCTTCGTAAGTATCATAAAACGTTTAAACAATACTTCTTGTAATACTTTGTGTTCTTCCTGGGTATACGATGAGGTGCAAAGATAAAATCCCTTGGAATCTTTCCTTCGAAAACCGTCATCCATATACCAAATCGCAAGTGACAAAGGGGTAATAAGTGCTTCAAGATTACGAGGAACTATTTTTATCCTTCCTCTATAAAATAACGCTCGAAACTCATCAAATAGCTGAAGACTTTTGGTTGAGATATGCCATCTAGAATATACTTTTCCGCTTCTTTTATCCGTCTCGTTAATTGCACGAGGTTTCAAAGAGAAAGGAATCAGTTCTTTTGCTAACCAAAAAACATACTTTTTATGTTTGTTGTAATGATCTACGCGCAAACGAGTATGTTTCCCGTTTTTCTCCAAATGACCATCTCCCAATAAAGTTCCAATTATTATTTCCTTTTGTTTACTTGTTAAAACTCCTCGACTTCCCACGGTATTACCCATACACAGCTATTATAGCAAAGAAGTGCGTATTAAGGGCTCCACCGTTATGAGCTAAATTTACCTCACCTATTACTAGATAAGGGGCCCACTCTGCACATTGCAGAGAGCCGACATCGAGGTGCCAAACCGCATCGTCGCTGTGGACGCTCGGATGCGATCAGCCTGTTATCCCCGGGGTAGCTTTTATCCGTTAAGCCCGCCGCGCAACCACTGCGCATGCGGGGATCACTAAGACCGTCTTTCGACCCTGCTCGACATGTACGTCTCGCAGTCAAGCTGGCTTGTGCCTTTGTACGACCCGCGCGATTTCCATCCGCGCTTAGCCAACCTTTGTACGACTCCGTTACAATTTTGGAGTCAACCTCCCCAGTTAAACTGCCCACTCCTACCCTCGACAGTTAAAAACGCATCGTCAGTGTCAAGTTGCAGTAAAGCTCCACGGGGTCTTTTTGTCCATGTGTGTGTAGGCCGCATCTTCACAGCCAATTCAATTTCGCCGGGTAATGGTTCAAGACAGTTGTTAAGTCGTTCTACCTTTCGTGCGGGTCGGAACTTACCCGACAAGGAACTTCGCTACCATAGAACAGTTCACATTGTTATAAAGACGATTGGATACGTCTCTCATAATCGCTTATGAGGTCGGACTATATCATCTCTTTTTGTCATCCTTGCGCATGCGAGGATCTTTTTTTGAATTAGATTCCCGCTTTCGCGGGAATGACATAAGAGTATGGCGTATAGTCTCTGAGGACTTCTCGATAAAATCGAGGTTGCCTGCTGATTATCCCCACTGAAACATTTTTACTGAATAAATTTTAAATTTTGCATTGTCATTTTGATTTTTGACTTTTGCATTTTGAATTTATCCAGTAGTTTCAGATACATGGGACGTTCCAGCAAATAGCCATATTTTACAACTACAACTCCTTTCAAAGGATCATAGTTACTGCTGCCATTCACTCGGGCTTGCGTAAAACCCTTGATATAATCTTAGACTCCACGCTTAACCTACGAGCATTGGGCAGGTGTCACCCCCTATACTTTGCCTTTCGGCTTTGCAGAGAGCTGTGTTTTAGTTAAACAGTCGCTTAACATCGTTAACTGCGCCCTCGAATAATCGAGGGAAGGCATCTTGCATAGCTTACGCCTAGTTTTTGTTGCCGAGTTCCTTGAACCACTTTCTCCCGATTGCCTTGGTATACTCTACCAGTCCACCAGTGTCGGTTTGCGGTACGGATTTACATTCACTCACCACGAATTTTTTCTTGAAAGAAAAATGGATTTCTACTCTCCCTTGATCTCTCGCGGAATCGCATTTGCTGCTCAGTTAAACACTCCGACGGATTTCCCAATCAGAACTGCTTCACAGCTTAGACCCCAACATTAGTATGAGGCCAGACTCATCTCTCTTTGTTAACCCTTAGTGTTTTGATCGTGAACATAAAGTTGCCGATTATCAACGGCATATACATCGAGCTACTCCGCCAGTTGGCGGACTCGCCTTAGATCCGACTTACCCGAAGTCGACGAACGTTGCTTCGGAAACCTTGGACATGCGGCATGCAGGATTCACACCTGCAAACGCTACTCATACCGGCATTCTCACTTCCCATCGCTCCACCTAACCTTACGGTCTGGGCTTCACTGCTATGGGAACGCTCCCCTACCAATCTCATCCGCAGGGCGAGAATGACAAATGACTAAATCCAAATGACAAATCAATACTTAAATTTCAAAATTCAAAATTATAGTTTTGAACTTTGGATTTGATTTGACATTTGATATTTGAGCTTTGACATTCTTGTCCTACGGACAAGAGTCTTCATCTTCGGCAGATTGTTTGAGCCTCGATCATTTTCGGCGCCCAAAACTTCGGCCAGTGAGCTGTTACGCTTTCTTTAAAGGATGGCTGCTTCTAAGCCAACCTCCTGGGTGTTTTAAGTTTTGGACTTCCTTAACCACTTAACAATCATTTAGAGGCCTTAGATGGAAATCTGGACTGTTTTCCTCTCGAGACACGCGCTTAGCCGTATATCTCTGACATTTTGGGCTTCTTTCCAGTATTCGGAGTTTGATTGAAGCCGGTTGCTTGCGCAACCAACCCCATCCAGTGCTCTACCCCTGGAAGTTAATACCCAAAAGCTATACCTAAATATATTTCGGGGAGAACCAGCTATCTCTGGGTTCGATAGGCATATTACCCCTAACCACAAGTCATCTCACAGATTTGTAACTCT
>Ga0075640_151_pt1 | contig 15279 bp, 17 predicted proteins | sample RifGroA1_FD_68392 | JGI IMG/M metagenome (GOLD analysis project Ga0075640, IMG submission 68392) | Microgenomates (Gottesmanbacteria) bacterium GW2011_GWA1_42_26
CGCACCAATCGGTGTGTCCCGGCCTCACATTTGAGCATGCCATAGGCAAAAGCGCCATTGACCGTGATGGTCACACTTTTGATCCCGGCTTCATCTCCGGGCGTATATTCTATTTCTTCCCAAGTCCAACCTTTGCTTTCAATAAAACGGCTATACATCCGAAACAACATGCTCGACCAATCCATGGCTTCAGTCCCACCTTGTCCGGCATGGATAGCCAAAATCGCATCACTTCGGTCATAAGTGCCGGAAAGGAAAACTTTGATTTCCATTTTTTCGACCAGTTTCCTAAGTTCCGTCTCATTCCCCTCGGCGACTAACATTTCCAAAAACTCCCCTTCTTCAACTTCTTTTTGCAAGGCAGCCAGTTCCTTCATTTTGGCTGTGGCCCTGACCTGGTCCTGCCAAAACGCCGGATCTGAGGCTTCTTTGCCCAGATCTTCAATCTTGAGTTTGGTTTGGGGAATATTTAGCTTGTGCAAAATGTCTGCAACTCGCTGTTTTAATTCGTCCATAGTGTGGTAATTGTACGGCTAAGTGGGAATTTTCACAAATATAGAAGGGGTTAGTAACAGTTCACTTTTTGATACTAAAGTTGTTGTTCGAGCGTAGTCGAGAACTATATTACGGAAACTTCCCTGCCAACAGGCAGGTCAACTCACTACGTTCGTTCGAAAAATAAAATATCGGGGATCTGATAAATTACCCCTTATATTGAGGTAAACCTGTTATAATTCAGATAATAACAAGTTTGTATTTCCGTAATATGGTTGGTGAAACTTCTAAAAACAAAGGGCGGAGACTAAATTTATCCAAGTATCGGTATGTCTTTTGCGATCTGGATCATACTATTGCTTCATTTATTGATGGAAAATTATATATACCTCCTACCGTAGTTACCGCAATAAACGATTTAGATGCAGAAATCGGTTTTAGCATCAGCACAGCGCGGTGTTTAGAAGAAATATATGCAATAGAAGGAATATCAAATATCATTTTTCGTTCACCACTAATTTTGGAAAATGGCGCTACTATAGTTACTTCTGATTTTACAGTTATAAAACAACATGTTTTAACGGAAAATGTCGCTGTTGACCTTGTTGAGTACTTAAAAAAATTTGATATCTGGAAAAAAGTTTGTATTGCTGGAAAATTACTTGATTTTGATAATGTAGATCACCTTTCTAAGCTAACCAAAATTGCACTTCAGGATTTAACAGAAGATATGTTAAAAGAAATATTTGAAAAATTATCTAGCTATTCCAATATTGCATATTTTAGATCAAAAGCAGCTCATAAATCGGGTACTTTTACACTTGACATCACTAACATTCAAGCTACAAAACAGAACGGTGTATTTACAGTATTAGAATTAGCTGGCGTTGGGAGAGATAAAGCAATAGGTATTGGTGATAGTGATAATGACTTTCCCATGCTTGAGGCCTGTGGTTTGAAAGTGGCAGTTGCTAATGCTAAACCTTCAATATTAGACATTGCCGATTTGATAGTTCCAAGTTGTGATCATGAAGGAGTAGCACAATTACTCCCTAAATTGGGAAAGAAAATTTAGTTATTTTGTTATATACTTTTATTAAAAGATAGCTATTTTTATCACATTATGTCAAACACGAAAGTAGCAATAATAACCGGTGGCAGTAAGGGACTAGGAAAGGAATTAGTAGTTGATCTCGTCAAGGAAGGATATTCAATTGTCACAACTGCTCGTTCAAATGAAGAATTAAATAATTTAAAAAATGAAATATCTTCTCAATTTAATAGAGAAATTCAAACATTGACAGGTGATTTGACCAAAAAAGATGATGTTTTTGCGTTTTGTGAATTTGTTAAGGAACAATACACATCAATCGATGTGATAATCAATAATGCAGGATTTAATACGACAAAAACACTAACTGAAACAACGGAAATTGCAGAAATGGAAAAACAGTTTGCTGTTCATGCAATGACACCATTTCTTATATACAAGTCTTTTGTTGCTCAGATGAAATCAGCAAATCATGGCTACATTATTAATATATTATCAGATCAGGTTCGCGACAGAACCCGAGGAGGTTGGGCGGCATATAGTACCACTAAACATGCTTTATACGGTTTGGGGAAAGTGATGATTTCTGAGGCTGCAGAAAATGGAATAAAAGTCACAAATGCAATAATCGGAGGAATGAACTCAACATTCCGAAATGAAGCTAGAGAAGAATATTTACTACCAACGGATGTAGCTTCTGTTATTGTTCAACTGCTTAAAATTCCGAAAGATATTTTTATTCCCGAAATAATCATTTACCCGAAAGTTTACCTTACAAAATAACTACTTTCAGTCTCCGTTCGTTTACGTCTATTTAATGTCATATTTTTCAGCTTTAATTAATTTATCTTCCTTCGTAAAAAACCACGTCACTCTTGTGATGTGGATGAATACGTTTTTACTTCGGAAGGATTCCACTCCACGAAAATTGCAAGATACCACGTTATACTAAGTGGCACGTGGGCCTTATTTGAAAGCCAAAAGAAGCACCAGGATACCCAGGATGATTCTATACACCACAAATGGATACAAAGAATGTTTGCTTACAAACCGTAAAAAATATTTGATGGTGAGATAACCAAAAATTGCAGCTGATACGATTCCGACTGCAAAAAAAGTTAGTTCCGAAAACGCTAGTTCACCACTCGCAAATAAACCAATGGTTTTGATAAGTTTCAACCCTCCGGCTCCGGCAATGATTGGTGCGGGAATCAAAGCTACAGCTTGAGCTAGTCCCACAGTCAGACTATCCCTCCAATTCATTTGTTTTATATCCCTTATTTTCTTCCCCACTTTCTCTACATATATAAGGACTCCGGAAAAAAGAATTAGGGTGAGAGCAATGAGCACTGGCGAGCGAAATACTGTCTCCACTTTTTTTTCAAGTAACAAACCAAAAAGCACACCGGGAACCGTCCCAATGAGCAATAAAAACGCCAAGCGTTGAGAATTGTCATTCCCACCCCGTATGTCATTCCCGCGAAACTTGTCCTCGACTCCGATCGGGGAGCGGGAATCTATTTTAATGGATCCTCCGGTCAGGCCAGAGGATGACATTTTGGTTATCGCTGCTAATACTAATTTTTTCCAATCGTCTCTAAAAAACCAAAGTAAAGCAATCAAAGTTCCCAAATGAAGTGCCGCATCAAAAGACAACCCGTATTTTTCCTGGGAAATTCCCAGTAAATTCTCGGCAATTATCAAATGCCCAGTTGAGGATATCGGCAAAAATTCCGATATTCCCTGCACCGCACCCAATAGAATAGCTTTTACTAATTCCATGTAACATTACTTAACTAACGATTTTAGTATATCAAGATTCTTCTTATCTGGCCCTTTATCATCAAACCCCGGAGTTTCCAAAATTAGGGGCAACTTATCAAAATGCGGCGAATTTAATAATAATTTAAGCGCCGGAGTACCCACAAATCCTGCTCCCAAATTCTCATGCCGGTCACGAAAACTTCCGGCTGCAACTTTACTATCATTGACGTGCATACACTCAATACTTTCCCACCCCACAGTTGTTTGAATCATTTTATTCAAGCTTTCCATCTTTTCATAAGTATCAAATGTATAACCGCCTGCAAATAAGTGCGCCGTATCCAGACACACGCCGATTTGTGGAGAACCAACAACCTCACACATTTGCGAAAGCTCTTCACCGGTCGAACCGACTTTGCCTTTTCCACCCGAGGCTACTTCAAGTAACAGTTTCGTTTTGCCATGAGTTTGCCGAAATATTGAATTTATCGAATCAACAACAACTGGCAAAGCTGCGGCAAACCCTTTACCTTTGTGACTTCCGGTGTGAACAATCACGCCCTTAGCGCCAATTTTATCGCCAAACCGCAAATCCTCAACCAGGCTTTTGATTGAAAGCTCACGCAAAGTTTCTTTTTCACTAGCCAGATTGATCAAATAACACGCGTGGATAAAAATTGGACTGATTCCTAAATCAGTAGCTTTAGTTTTAAAAGCTTCACAATCGCTATCTGTAAATTTTGGCCCTGCAAAAGACTGCGGTGGTGAGGAAAAAATTTGGATGCAACTAGCTCCCATCGCACTGGCCTTTTCCAAAACCGCAACCAGTCCTTTGCTTATCGAAACATGTACCCCAAGTTTTCTCATACTTACCCTTTGTCATTCCATCCAGTATGTCATTCCCGCCGCCTGTCCGCCTATGGCGGAAAAGCGGGAATCTATTCAACTGGATCCTCGGATCAAGTCCGAGGATGACATTATTTTCTAACCTCTAGACGTTTACTTTATATCTTCAAAAACTTCCCAATAACTTCGTGATGGGAGTAGTATATCCAAATCGTAAACGCCAGCAACAATGGGAAAACAATCAATTTCTCCACCCATCCACCAGTTCTAATACGCATAAATTTGAAAGGCGGAATGCCGATTTTAAAAGGAATGGGATAAAACCAAGGGACTCCTTCAATCGTCACTGTATCGGCAATTAAATGCGAAAGTTGGCCCAAAAAAAATGCCAGTTGCACTAACCCTACTTCCAAATGAGGTAGTTTAATCGTGTTTAATAAAAGTCCCAATACCCACGTAAATAAAAAAATGCCCAAAAGTGAATGTGATAAATGCCGGTGACCATCCAAAAAATCACGCGAAGCTTTGCCTTCCCACGGCGTAAGTTTGTGTTTCCAAGCCGGTGAAGCCACATTGTCAATATCGGGAATGATACCACCAATAAAAGTCGCTACGCCAATTCCCAAGAGCGTTTCCCAATTTAAAGATGGCGGAGAATAAGTCAAAAAATAATAGGAAACCAGGGCCACAGCTGCCAGATCATGCGTCCGTTGGATCATGTATTTATGGTAACACACTGCTTGAGATTTGGCGTATAATTGAGACGGGGTAAATTACCCCAGCGAGGGATCTATAATTGAGATTCATGCAACTCAAGTCCAAAGTCAATCCCCAGACGCACCTACTTCTCATCCAACTTCTTTTGGGGTTGGTTTGGTTTCGTTCTGGATTGACTAAGTTGTTGGCACCGGATTTTATAGTAAATCTGCCAAAAACGCTCACCTTTTTTGCTTCGAAAAATCCACTGCCGTGGTACAAAGATTTTTTGTTGCAATTTGCTATCCCGCAAGTCGGACTTTTCGGAAATTTGACGCGTTGGGGAGAATTTAGTGCCGGAGTTCTGTTGATCATAACAGCTCTCACCATGCTCTTCAAAAAAGAAGTGCCATTTTTGCGTCACTTGGCACTGGTTGGTAATCTGATCGGTGTTTGGCTTAACCTCAACTTCGGCCTGGCTTCATACTGGACCTCTGCCGCTAGTGAAACTATCAATTTATTAATGTTAGGGATACAGATAATTATCGGGGTCTATCACTTGCGCTCGTTAAGACAAATGAAGTCGTGAGTTTTCAAAAAGATTTTTACTTTAGCGCTTTAGCCACTTCCGCGTCTAGATCAGTGAAAGAAAACAGACTAAGTTTTTTGCCATTGAGATAAAATGTTGGGGTGGCATTTACGCCAATCGCAGTTCCATCTGTTAGATCTTTCTGAACTTTGTCTTTATATTTACCGGTGGCTAAATCCTGATTAAATTGACTCATGTCCAACTTCAAATCACTTGCCAATTTTTGGATGGTTTCATCAGATAAGTCTTTTTGGTTGGCAAACAACAAATCATGCATTTCCCAAAATTTACCCTGGGCTCCGGCTGCTTCAGCTGCTTCAGCTGCCCGGCGGGCATTTTTGTGTTGATCAAGTGGGAAATGGCGGTAGACAAATTTTAAATCGTCCTTATATTTTTCAACTACTTGTTTAACTACCGGATATGCGGCTCCGCAGGCCGGACATTCAAAATCCGAGAATTCGACTAAGGTGACTTTAGGCGTAGTTGGTCCGGTCGACCAAGCTCCCAAGACATCAGCCGAGACGACTACCTCTTTTTGCGGTTGGGAAAAAAAGGCCACTGCACCGCCCAAAACCACGAGTGTGGCTACGATCACGCTCACGAAGAATTTGGTTTCACCACTAACTTGCATAAGTACCCTAGCATAGCAAAATTGGGGCTAAAAAGCAATAGATACTATAGGCCTGTAGCTGGTAGGATCCCGCTCCAGGGTGAGGCTACCGGGGAAGCTATCGGGGTCGGAGTGGGTGAAGTTTTTGCACTTTGCGATTGACTCGTTTTCGGCGTAAAATCCTTTAAATTGACTTTCACTAGTTTCCTGGTTGCATAAACGATTAACGCTCCCAAAAGTAATAAAACTACCAAACCTAAAACGACTCGGTTCATATTGATATAGGCCACAATATACATAAATTAGCCCACCGAGTCAAATTTTTCATTTTGGTTTGCAAAAAAATAAGATATCTTTGTTATATCCTTTAAAAAAACAAGTGATTCACAAAACCAATTTCATATACTATTCCCAGTCCCAAGATGATGCTCAAAGTGCCGGCAGTTTTTTGTAAAATCATTTCTAGTTTGTTAAACCGGGTTAATTTACTTTTGGCAAAAGTTAGGGGCAAACCAATCAAAAAACTCATCGCTGTCATTCCCACGATTGAACCCATCCCAAAAAGCAGAATATAAATGACACCTTCAACTATTGAACGAAATGTTGAAAGCACGAGCACCATGAGTGCCCCACTTCCTGCAAGTCCATGAACCGCACCAATCAAAAATGAGCGCTTGTGTTGATGGTGATGGCGATGGTCCGAGTGGATATGACTGTGTTCACTAACCCCATGTTCATGAGCATGTTCATGAAGTTCTTCGGTTTTAAGTAATGCCCGAATTCCTAAAATAACCAGCATGATTCCAACCAGTGATTCAAGTCCGAGTCCCAACCGAAGCGGGATATTTATTTTAAGTATGAGTACGGCAAGCCCCACCATAAACAGAGTCGTGGTGTGGCCTATCCCCCAAAACGTACCGATAAGGGCTGCCCGAAATGAATTTTTGTGTTCGGTCACGAGTGTCATGACCGCGGTGAGATGGTCTGCTTCAAGAGCATGCTTAAACCCCAGAAATATCCCAAATAAAAATGTAAACAAAATCGTCGGCATAATTTTACCTGCCTAAATATTTTTTAATTTTCTCTTCTATTCCTGATGTGGCTTTTTGTGTCAGATCTTTTATTTGTTTGGTATAAAACGCAATTTTTTCTTGCAACAAAACCGAAACAAAACCTTTGAGCTGGTCCCGGTTCATGAAACAAGTTAACGGTTCTTTTTGGCAATCTGTATAAAACTTGATGGTTGTAGTTTGCGGTAAACTATTACCATTAATTTTTAAGGCAACTTCTGACTGGGCGCTTCTTGATGCTACAAAATCGACAAAGAATGGTTCAAATCTTGTATCCAACTGCCCGGGAATTTGGGCTGTAATTGGGGCTGCTTCATCAAGTTTCGCTTCCAATGACTGGACTCTTGTTGGACGCGACAAAATGGAAAGCGCAACTACAAATAAACGAATTGGGTTACGTCCGGCAATTGCCGTCGTATTGGCCCAATAAAAGGTTGAGGTCCCAGGATCAAGAGGCAAAGCTCCCAGATCTGGCTGAAAGATAGGAGCCAATTCTTTGACTTGGGAATCAGTTAAAGTCAGGGGTGTGATTTTCCAAATTTCTTGATCTTTAGTAATGGTCGCCATTTTGATTTGCTCAAGTTTGGGAGTTTCCCAACCCAGAGCGAGCGTGTTGTTTGCTTGGTCAGGGATTATGAAAAACCTCGGATGTTTGGCAATCTTGACCGGACTCACAAAACCACTATTTAAGTTGTTTGTTGTAATAAAATCCGGCTCCAGTGTGATCCGGCTGTTGTCTACTGTAATTTCCACCACTTCTTTTTCCTGTTTAACTTGAGCTTCAGATGCGCCGGATAATTTAATCCCAAAGGGTTGGACTCCGTCGTCAGACCGTACCGGATGGCCGGCATAAATATCAGGATTGGAAGGTACCTTTTTGACAGTATATTGCTGCGAACCGTCAATGGTATAAGGCACGATCCAATAAGCGCGCGATACTTGAGCAGCTTGGGTCTGGTAAACATCGGTTAGAGGTGAAAAATTTCTAAGATCTGTAAGCAACAAATCTCCGCCAATCACCTGGATCCGCGCCCGATACGTGCGGCCAAAGTACCAGAGCACCGTCCCTTCCTCGGGAAAGCGCGGACTTTTAAGCATCCGGCTAGAATTTAGAGGAGTTTGATTTTTGAAAAGTACCGCGTATTCATGTGGTGAAAAAACTTTGATTTCGCCTGTTTTTTGTTTTTGGACTATTTGCGCCAGTTGTTTTTGATATTCGGCTTTAAAGTCAACCCACTCGGCTGAATTTTCAAGCCCTAAAAGAATGAGTCCGACATCTTTTTGAGCAATCATTTGATCAAGTAGACTGGTGAAATAATTGGTGCCAGGAGTCTTAGGATTTTGTAAATAATCATTGGGCTGTGAAGTAAAATACGTAAAAGAGGATCCGTAGTTTCGGTCAAGATCACTTATGGTTTGGCGCACCATTACAAGATCAAGTTGACTAGCTTTGTCTGGAGCGGGAATCAGCGGATGACCCAAAGAGGGATAATAAGGAGCATCAAAAATCCCCCCATAAAGCGTATAACTGTCTGTTTCATATTGTTCTTTTGTGATTTCATGAAGTTCTACTCCGTATTCATCATGAATGTATTTGAGCGACCAGGCATCAACCATCCAGGCGACTGTAAATGTAGGGAAATAACCAAACTGGGTATGAAACTCGCCAAAAACTGTATCAATCAATTGTTTGCGTTCAGTCTGGGTGTAACCGATGAGAAATGCATTACGCGCCGAGTACCAATCAGATCCGCTGCTTTCACCTTTGTAATTCACGGCGCTGGCTGAAGCAAGTTGGGGGGTGATTTCCAAAAGAATTCCCAAAGATTGAGCCCGGGGTAAATTTTTGATTTTTTCAATAGTTGCGCTATCTACCAAAGCATCGTATCGCAGAGCCCAAGCCAAAGGTAAGTTTTTATTTTCATCGAGCGAATTGATCTCCGAAAATATATCCGAGGTTCCCCCATGACAACAGGTTTGGGGACCACGGATTTGGTGAATAATCACAGCATGAGAACCCAAGGATTCTGCACGAACCGGTAATGAGACCAGACTGACGACAAAAATAAAACTTAAAATAATCCCGATTCCGCGAATAATGTTCATAATCTGTCTTTTAAATTTTATCCTAACTTCCTATCTTACCGCAAACTCTCTTGAACTAATTATTGACATCGAAGCGCAGATGATGTCTAATAAGTTAGAGACCTCTTTTATGAAGGATATTGTTTCATATGTAAAAGCCAATAAAGCCAGGCTACTGCCGATCGGGTTATTGCTTTTCCTTGCACTGGCGACACTTTTTACTCTGCAACTCACCAAAAAACGGCAGGAATTGCGGACCAAAGCTACCGCGGCTACGGCAATTTTAAGTTTTACTCCGACTATCATCCCAACTTCTCCCGAAAGCACGTTTGACGTATCGGTCAATCTGGATAGCGGTGGTCAGGCTCCGGTCGGAGCTGATATTCTAGTGAATTTTGATAAAAATCAACTGACTTTGCGAAACGTCACTCGACCAACGCTGCAAACCAATTCTGTTTTTAAAACTTATGCGCCGGTGGTAAATGACGGTAGTGGTACGTTTGATACTTCAAGAGTCATGAGTTGTGCCAATACTGGCTTAAATGGCGGCAGCGGCACTGATTGTCCGAGCGGATCTGGTGTAGTGGAATTTGGAATTATCGCTTTTGATTGGGCCAACGATGTGCTTCCGACACCCGATCCGGCAAATACGATTTTGAGTCCGGTGATTACGTTCACTTTCCAAGTGGCTCCAACCGCCAGCGGCCAAACTTTACTTACTTTTAAATATGACGGAACTGGGGTAACTACCGATTCGAATGTGGTGATTGAACCCACCGGTACGGGTAATCCTGAAGATATTCTGGCGGCGCCCACTTCAGTAGCGACAATAACCCTTGGTGGAGCCGTACCGACCCCATCTCCATCACCATCTACGACTCCGGCACCTACTCCCTCGGCCTCACCCGGAGTCAGTCCGTCACCATCAGCCACACCTTCCACTTCACCAGGTGACACCGGATCACTTACGCTGCAAGTTTTGTTTGAGGGCGTGGGCAAACCTGGTATCCAACCAAATCTGACAGCCAATATTGAGCTCAAACAAGGTACAACTATAATCACTTCCCAAGACGCCACTTTCGCCGCAAACGGCGAGCAAGTTTTGATCCAAGCTCCAAATTATTATTTGTGGGTCTATACCAATACCGCAAGTCCCCTCACCAATCTGGCCGTGGGTGATTATGATGTCTATGTCAAGGGGCCGAAAAACTTGCGCCGGCTGTTGGGCAGCATCTCTATCACCGCCAACCAAACCACTCTAGCCAACTTCGCTACATCCGACCTGGTTTTACTTACCGGAGATACCAATAATGCCAATAAAGTACTATTGGGATATACAGATTTAGTCATCAACTACGGTTGTCCCAACAATCCAGTAAATATCGATCCAGCCGCCTGTACTTTGGTCGCAGATGTGGACTTTGACGGTCAAATCGATTTGGATGATTATACCTATATCGTATCTAACTACAATAAAACAGGCGTTAATTAACGTGATATTTTATGAAGATATGGACGTATTTGACTTTGTTTACGGTCGTGGCCATCTCTGCAATCGGTTTGGGTACGATCGTCAAAAAAAATAACTCGGCGCGAGTTAGTCCTCCACCCACTATCACGCGGACTACCCCAAATACCCAAGAAACTATCCGGGTGGACTTGAAACTTGCACCAGAGACCACTTCTCTACATGTGGGCGAAGAAACTATTTATGATGTCACTATCGATTCACGCGACCTGGGTGTAGTCATCGTCCAGGGCAGCTTTAGTTTCGACCCGGCTAGACTTGCGATTTTAAGTATTGAACCCGGACCTTTCCTATCACAACCAGATGTTTTAGCCAAATCTGTCGATCCGGTGGCGGGAAAAATCTCGTATACACTCGGTTCTTTAAAATACGGTCAAGGCGAAGGCGTTGTTTTCCGAATCAAAGTGAAAGCCTTAACGCAAACTCAAGGTTTGGTGAGTCCACTTTCGTTTGAACGGGAAAAAACCAAAATTGGACTCAAAGACCAAGTAAAAGATATTGGTTTTTCAGTAGATCAAACCGTGATTCTTTTTAATGAACAACTTATGACCATTTTGTCTTAAACTCAAAAATATTGCTTTGCAGTAAAGTCAAGAATTAGTGTATATTAGAATAACATGAAAAAATTTCTGCTCATTTTAGCTTTTGTTTTACTACTACTAGCAATTCCGATCACGCTTTTTCTAGTAAAACAGCGTCAAGAAATCCGCCAGCGGGCTGTTCCTTCAACCTCGATTTATTTTGATCCGCTATCCTTAACTAAAAATGTGGATGATACATTCACCATCAATGTACAGATGGATACCGGTCAAAATTTGGTGACTTTTGTGAAACTGAACCTGGCTTTTGATCCAACTTACTTAGAAGCCGTAAATTTGCAGAATGGAACTATTTTACCGCAAGTTCTGGTTGATCGGGTACTAGGTAGTGGTACAGCCAGTATCAGTATTGGAGCTGGTCCGGGACAACCATATCAAGGCACGGGCACTATCGCCACATTGACACTCAAGGCACTCGCGCCGACTACCACAGCTGTGACCATCAATGTCGCCGATACGACCGAAGTCAGAGCTCAAGGCGAAGGTTTTCAAAGCGTGCTCTTGAGTAACCGTAATCCGGCATCAATTGTCATCACTGGTACGGGTGGAGCCAGCCCCTCACCTTCGGCTAGTCCGTCTGACCAACCGTCACCGTCACCATCCAGCTCGCCGGGTGGACCCACACCTACACCATCACCTTCGCCGTCAGCTTCACCGGCACAGGTAACGAAAATCACTTCTCCGGTAAACGGCGCGACTTTGACTACAGCTAGACCCACGTTTTCCGGCACTAGTTTCGCAAGCGCTTTGGTCGTCGTAAACATCAATACCAATCCGGTGACTACCAGTACGATCACGGCTGATACTAGCGGCGATTGGTCATATACCCCAACTTCTGACCTACCAAACGGCAGCTATACTTTGACCGTCACCGGTAACGATAATGCCGGTACCAATGAAACAGCTACCGCTACTTTTACCATCTCCGTAAGCGGCGGCACCGGTGGTACAACTATCGCTACCCCCACCCCGTCTGCTTCACCGATCGCTGGTGGAGTGAGTCCTTCACCGACGGTACCGGTGACTGGAGCTACTACACCTACGCTTTTCTTGCTGGGTTTGGCTGCTATTTTGATCATGCTTGGCACTGGGACGATTTTCTTGCATTAAAGCTCCAGAATATGTAACTAACTAACTCACTCACCTTACGCATCTATCCTTGTCATTCCCATGAAAATGGAAATCTATTTCCTGGATTCCCGCTGGAGTTTACCCTGATGAAAATCGGGGCGGGAATGACGCTGCGTAACATGAATAACTCAATCTCTATCCTAAACTTTTGATAGGTTAATCTATAGTTGGACCATGTTTGTATGACTTGACGACACAGTATTTTTTCCAGTATTATTAATTCGGTTATTTTTTGGTTAATTAAAATATTTCGAGCCTATGCTGGAAAAAATCGGTGAAAAGGTTTCGGTTAATTTAGTATATAACCACTCAACCGGCGTGGTAATTCCCAAACAACTCCGCTGGAAAAACCAAATTTATCAAATCCAAAAAATAGGTCTCCATTACACTCTTTATCAAGGCAACACGCTTATCCACATGTTTTCCGTCTGTGACCAAAACCATTATTTTCTCCTGTCTCTTGATACCAAAACCCTGCACTGGACACTGGAACAAGTAGCAGACACAAACTAATTTTCAATTTGAAATTAGGAGTTACATACTCTGTCATCCTCCGGCTTGACCGAAGGATCCATAGTTACTTTGAAAACGGATTCCCGCTTTTCCGCCATAGGCGGACAGGCGGCGGGAATGACATACAGGGCGGGAATGACAACCCTAATAATATATAACAATGAAACAATTCAGCAATAATCATTCTAGTTGGATGCATATTGATTTGAACTCCTGTTTTGCGACCATTGAACAACAGGCCAATCCGTTACTTCGTGGCAAACCCATTGTCGTAGCTGCTTATACCACGCCGCGGGGTTGTATATTGGCTCCTTCAATCGAAGCCAAAAAATATGGCGTCAAAACCGGAATGCAAGTGCAAGAAGGCAAACTGCTTTGTCCAAAGTTAATCGTACTTCCCTCTGACGACTCCAGAATCCGAAAAAATAAGAACGGATCCTGGACAAGCCAGGATAACTATTCTTTCTGAAAGATCCTTAATCGACATTGCCCATGAAATCAAACGGCGTATTAAAAGTGAAATTGGCGAGTGGTTGACAGTGTCAATTGGCATCTCCACCAATCCGTACTTGGCCAAACTGGCTGCCGGCATCCATAAACCTGATGGACTAGATGAGATTAATGAGTCCAATATTTTGAATATTTTATCTTCTCTGAAACTGGTTGACCTCCCATATATCAAAGAACGCAATGCGTTGCGTTTACTATCTGTAGGCATCAAAACTCCGGTGGATTTTTATTTCGCCTCTTTGCAACAACTCAAAACTGCATTTCAATCTATCAACGGTTACTATTGGCACCTGCGCCTTCACGGATTAAGAGACAACAATTTAACTGCTTGCGGCATGCATTTAGCTATTGGCTACGACGATGGATTTTGGCACCTGGGACACAAATTCCCACAAAAAATGTATGCTTCAAGTGATTTATTTGCGGCAAGTAAAATACTGCTTAAAGAAGCTTTACCCTTAAAACCAGTTCGTTCTCTGGCAATTACTTGTTTTGCATTGGAAGAAAATCTCTATACGCAGACAAGTATTTTTCAAGATGAACTCAAAAAACGGGCTATTACAAAAGCTATGGATCGAGTCAATGATAAATGGGGAGAATTTTCGGTGATTCCCGGCACCATGTTAGGCATTCAACGGGAAGGGAAAATTTTGGATCGCATTGCTTTTGGCCGGGTCATGGACATGCCGGAAATTGTCCTAAAAGAAGAAACACGGTGGAAAAGAGAAAGATATGCACCATAAGAAAAATTGAATGGACAATTTTAGTCATCTCTCACTTAATCATCATTTTCAGGATCGGGAAAAATATATTTTAGCCAAATGTCTTCATGCTCATCCAATGTTTCTCTGGTCTTGTCCCGCAATTTCAAACCCAATTGATAAGAATTCCACTCTGGTTGTTTCTCTGGCTCCGAGATATATTCAAAACGCAAAGCAAAGTTATTGCATAAATCTTCTATCGTTTCTAACTGTTTTCTCAATAGTCTTTGCACACCAATTTCATCAGTTAACACCCCCTCAATCACAAATGCCAGCAATACATAGGGTGTTCCATAATCAATAATTGCCCGCGTTACTGTTGAACCAGATCCTCTTTCTCCAGATTCTAATGCGGCCTCCCTCCATTGATACCCCAGCTGCACCAAGGGTAACCATGGAGATAAAAGTGTAAATTGCTCCTGAGTTAGATACTCCCTTATTTTCCCTGAACCAATTAACTTCGAAATGTCATTCGGAGGTAATCTTAAAAGTTGCGTCCCTTTTTCTAATTGTCCCATAGTGTCTAGGTACTTTAGACCAAACTAGAGAATATTGCAAATCACGGTTTTGGTATTTACTTATCGTTGTTATTTCTATTTTTTGATATAATGTATCTACCTTCGGGGTCGGGTGTGATTCCGTATCGGTGGTACAGCCCACGAGTCGCAAGACATGATGCTGTGTAACTCAGCAGCCGACCGTATAGTCGGGAGTCCTATCCGCCAAGTGGCGGATCGGGACAGTGCAATCACTTGCACAATAAGAAGGCAACACATGCGCCTAAAAAATAGGCGGGATTGTTGTGTGTATAAATTTCCCCCGAAGCCAAAGGGGGATTTTTTATGGAAAAAAAATATGGATTTCTGTTTATTGTCGTTGCCGCCACACTCTGGAGCTTGGATGGATTACTCCGAAGAAGTCTCTACTCGCTTCCACCGACAGTTGTAGTTTTGTATGAACATATCATAGGCCTGGTTTTTCTTTTACCTTTCGCTCTAAAACACATACCAAAACTCAAAACACTAGATAAA
>Ga0075640_160_pt1 | contig 14982 bp, 20 predicted proteins | sample RifGroA1_FD_68392 | JGI IMG/M metagenome (GOLD analysis project Ga0075640, IMG submission 68392) | Microgenomates (Gottesmanbacteria) bacterium GW2011_GWA1_42_26
AAATTTACAGCATGCATCCCCCTACCCGTAGCAGGACCAATGCTCACTCCTTGGGCCTCAAGTAATTGAAGTGTTGGGACAACATCCAGCGTTGTCAATTTGGGAACGTCCAGACTGTCTGACTGAAGAATGACTCCATCCATATCTAACAGCAGTTGCGGACTTTGCACCGAAAGAAAATGATGTGCTAATAACGCGCCCGCGTTGTTAACAACTACTTCACGTCGTGCCGCTTCTTCTCTATCAGGAACGTTTTGAAATTGGTCAGTTAACATGGATAGGATTGTATCAAATATTTCGTATTTTGCAACAAATTGAGCTATGTTATACTCCAATAGGAGTATTTATGAAAAAAATATTTTTTGCTTCTGTCGGAGACCTTTGTATAGATAATTATCTAAAATATAATGAATCCTTCCCTGGGGGGACTGCATTTAACACAGCTGTTAATGCGTGTGAATCTGGAGCCCGTGCTAGCATATTTTCAGCAATAGGAACTGACACTGCTGCTCAAATATTTCAAAAAGCATTCGTTTTTTATGATATTGACAGCACTCACGTAAAAATTTTTCGAGGGGAAAGTAGCAGTATTAATGTGAGTAGTAATAACAAGGGACAACGATATTTTTCCGATTGGAAATTAGGGGTACTAAAAGAGTATTCTTTTCAACCAAATGATAGGAAAAAATTAGCAGAATTTGATATTGCAAAAATAACTCTCTTCAAGCCATTGCAAAAACTGTTTGATGAATTTTGTCAAACAAGCTTGCCGTCAACATTGAAAGCTGCAGATTTTGCCGGTTCGTCACAAACTAGTGAAAGTATTATTGTTATACCACGATACATTAATCAACTTGATATATGTATAAAAAGCGTTTCGGAGAAAGATACCAATTCTTTATCTTTTTTACAACGAATATCGATTGAATACAAGAAAAAAATTCTTCTTGCACTGCTAGGTGAAAAAGGAAGCATAGCTTTCTTAAATGGAAAATCATATAAACAACGGGCCATAAAAACTAACGTTAAAGATAGCAATGGAGCCGGAGATGCATATATCGCACATTTTTTGATTTCATATCTAAGAAAAAGAGACATTCCGCAAGCAATGTTTGAAGCAAGCAAAGCTGCTTCAGAAAAAATTAGTAAATTGGGAGCTACGTAACTTAATTACTGAAGTGCGCCAACATCCTATTCTTGATTTCCTTCAAGTCGGTATAGCGCATGTTCTTTAATATATTTTACAATTGCCGGACTGACCAAGTTGGCTATATCTTCGCCCGCTTTTACTTTAGTTCTTATTTCAGTTGATGAAGCCGATACTTCATTTACAGCCGTTAAGGGAACCATCCCTGCTAATAAAGATCGCATCGGGTAATTTGGTCTGGGATAAACATATACAGTAAATTGTTGCAGCAATTCAAGATACTTGAACCATTTGGGAAAATCCGGCAGGTTGTCGCTACCGATAACCCAAGCAAACGTATCGTTCGGCCGGGACTCCGCAAAATGTCGTAACGTTTCATAAGAATAGCTTGTGGTCTCCTTCTCTAATTCATATGTGTCAATTCTAACTGGTTTTTCCTGAAAATTTTGAAGGAAAAGCTGAAGCATTGCCATACGATGATCCCCCTCGGTTAATGATTTGGCGAATGCGTGTTTTTTCGCCGGGATTAGCCATATTTCATCGGCGATATTCTTATCAAGAAGACCGGACACGATTTCGCGATGACCATTGTGGGGCGGATCAAAGCTGGCGCCTATAAGTTCAACGTTCATTTTATTATACATCTCTTTTTCATCTTCACTATTTAATCTTTCTCTAAAACCATTCTTAGCGTTTCTTTACAGCCCGGAAGCAATCTGAATTTATTGATGTTTTTTAAATATACCCATCGAAAATCATGACACTCTTGAAGGTTCAATTGAATTTGATTGGAATGCAGTTCAACAAGGACCGGATGGATAATCCACGTTTTTTTGAACTTAGGAGCTTTTCGATGAAAGATTTCTCCCAGATGCATCGACTTAATCTGTTGAGAAGTGATGCCAACCTCTTCTCGTAATTCCTCTTTTACCTTGCTTTGTACACTTTTTTGATCATCTAAAAATCCCGATACGCCACTCCAGTAGAACTGATGGTCAAACTTCTCTGCACGCTGGATGAGCAGGATTTTATCATTATATTTAATAATACAATGTATAACAGGAGCCCAATGGATATTAGTATAGTCAACCTGTTTTTTTGAAATATTTTTTTTATCTAAACGAGATATCTGAATATGCGGTTGTTGAAGCATGCGTTTATGGGCACTCGCGACATAGCGCTCATTCATTTTTTCCAAAAAAGAAATTGAAAAACCATAACGATCTGAAACTAGTTTGGGAGTAAGGTTTTTTTCAAACAAAAGATAGGCTGCAGCATCCTGTTCTTCAGGTGCCGCCCCCAATTCGTTTTCATGTGTTTGGCCAATATAATAACCTGTTGACGGCTTAACATTCATGATTTCCTCTGGAATCTGCAATAGTCTTCCCAACTCGTAGATGTCGGTTTTATATAGTTCATCAAGTATCCCAAAATCACACGAGAGGGGTGTCCCGTATTTTGCCGCATAGCCCTGAACATACTCAGTTCTATTTCCTGTTCCCAACACTCTGCCATTCAAGATTCTTTGTAAATCATAAAGAAGAGAAACACGCACACGGGAGGCAAAGTTGCCGATGCGTATCTTATCCGGAAGATTTTCAGAATCTATATGTACGGCCGGCCATTTCAAATTGTTCATTAAGTCCCTTTCTGTTTGAACCACCTTTTCTATATTTAGAGTAAGTTGCGTATTCAATTTGCCCAATCCGAGCTTCGTACGCAGAAGGTTCACACGCCAGATACTGTCAGAGTCGTAATAATGAGGCAGGGTGATTGGGATAACATTGTTTGGGCCAATCGCGCGTATCGCTAAAGTGGTCACTACCGATGAATCAATGCCTCCAGATAAACCGATAATTAACTGGGGTTTTTTATTTTTGCCATTTGCATCTATATCGGGAATAGAATTGTAATATTGACTAATATCAGAAACCATATCTCTCAGTAATTTTGGATACCCGCCGGGAATTCTCGCCCGTATCATCTGAAGAATTTTGGAAAGTTCCTGGTTATTAATGTGTTGATATTTTTTTGGCATGATCTTATCCATAGACCGCATCTAAAATTTTTGTAGGCTGCGGAGCAATGAGACGTCGGTATAATTGACTATGTTTTCCAACTTGACAGATAGCCTTCACAAGATGCGAACGGTGGACAGAAATAGCCTCTAATTCATCATAGGTTGTTGGAAGGCCAATCTTTTTATAAGCGCTCCGCAAATCACCATAAAGATCCATGGAATCTGTCGACTTTCCGTATAGATACGCGATGAAAAGCGTACCAATAGACACCAGTTGACCATGTGTTGGCAATACATGACTATACCGCTCGTTTATGAGTAGCTGATAATACAAAGCGTGTTCACTTCGAGCGCTTAATTTTGAATTTCCTGCTTTTATGATTGGCAAATAAATCACCCAATCCCGAAGCTATCCATTTCTCCACGATCAGTGAATCTCCCTTTAAAATCGTTGGGATACTAATATGCACAGAACGCGGAAGTGTTGTTTTGATAGAAAAATAATGACCTCGTGCGTAAATTACACTACGATCTACACTAATGCAGGAAGTAGAAAGAATTGTTGGAACAATAAACAATAACGTTTGCGTCTGTTGAGCAAAATAGCGACCTGCATCCAATGCCATGCACCCACCTACAGCAATGACGACATCATGTTTTTTATTACTGAATTCTACGAGGAGGTCATTCAGATGCCGCTTAGCATTCGTCGTTACTACTACCGTGTTTCCAAAAGAAGAAACTAATGGATGATTAAATGTATCCGTCACTAATAACGCGCGGTTTGTCCCGAACCGTTTTAAAACTGTACTTAATGAAGAAGAGGTAAATGTAAGCTTTGGCTCATTCATATGCTATTCTCGTTCCTTAGAGTAGGAGCGTTGATTCAACCAAATATATCAGTTTATAGCTAAAAAAGCAATTTTTTGGAGATTTTTTGGATATGTTGATTTGATGTGCTAAAATCACGATTGTGACTCGTCAAGAATCAAAAGACATAGCTCCTACACACGATCAAAACCGTGCACTTCAGGTTGGCTTAGAAACAGAAAGAAATCTTATATTAGCAGAACGGGTTGTTTCCGAATTACGAAGCAAAAAACTCTATATCAGCACGATGGAATCTTGCACGGGCGGAGCGCTTGCTTATTATATTACTAACATCCCAGGTGCGAGCGAAGTTCTCAAAGACGCGTTTGTAACGTACGCGAACGAGGCGAAGGTTAAATTGGGTGTTCCTGGTGATGTAATAGAAAAATATTCTGTCTATTCAAGAGAAACAGCCATTGCTATGGCAGAAACCGTTTTGAAAAGTTCACTTAGAGCCGACGTTGGAGTGGGAATTACGGGAAGCATATCGAGGGTTGACCCTAATAATCCCAATTCCAAACCAGGAGAAATTTTTCTAGCCGTAAAATATCAGGATCGCGTACTTGACAAAAAACTTACAATTGATGCTGAACGTCGTTTTGACGTAAAACAGCAAGTTGTTGGTGAAGCACTATCTACAATATTAGAGATCATCTCAAAATAACTTAAATTATCAATACTAAAAGCGGAGCAACGGCAGTACAAATTGCCCAGCTGAAGACTATTTTGCAGACCATATTCCGCGACTCGCCTGCTTCGCCTCATCCTGCGCCTTCAGCAATTGATCTTGATATTTCAGCTTTCGCCGATCCTCATAAATCGTAACTCTTACCAATCCTTTTCGCGCAAGCTCAACGACTACGTTTTTTCCGTCAACAATCACATAGGCAAGTACTCTCCCGAATCGATCCGAGGTGTAGGCGTCGTATTCAAGCGTGACAGTTTTGCCGGATATGAGCTTGTTGTTTGATTCCGTCGCTTCTTCTTCAAATGGCTCTCCGTTGTTTGGTGCGTTGACGCCCACATACCGCACGATCTGGCCATTAGCGAGCTCGATGGTGTCGCCGTCTATCACTCGTTTTACTTTTTCTTTTGTTGGAAGGCTCCGTACGGTCGTTGTTGAGACATTGGGTTGTTCGAGTATATCCTTTATCTGTTTTTCGTACTGCGTCCCGCCGAGAAAGGATAAGAAAGCAACGAGCAATGTTGCCGGTACGAGAACCAGTTTATTCGTGTTGAATTTCTGTTTCGCTTTCATGTTTTGAAAAACTGGGCGAACTTGATCTTGTAGAGACTTTCCAGAAAGTCACTGCCGGCGTATCCGGCCAGAAGCGACATCCGCCAATCGGCATTGAGAATAAGTCCTGACATTTGTCCGACGATGACGGAAACCACAATGGTTACAAGAAAGCTCTTCCACTGAAATTTGAATGTATCCGGATTAAAGGTTTGCGACTTGGTAATCCCTACCAGTGCCCGAATAAATCCTCCCATGCCTCCGGCAAGTGCTTGTAATAATGCTAAATCCATAAAACCCCACCTCCTTTCTACAGCAAATATATCGTAGCCTTAGCTTTTCCTTCTTTCTTTATCTTTCCACTTTTGACCAGCGCATGCAAATAATCCGATGCCGTGCTTTGAGAAACACGAAGGGCATCACGAACGTCTTTGTTGGAAACTTTTCCCTTCTGACCAACAAGGGCAATGATTTTTACCAGATGATCCTCGCGTTTCTTTCTTCGCGTTTGGAGCGCTTGCTGACGCTTGGAAGAAAAGTCTGCTTTGACTTCGATGACTGTTTCTGCGGGTGGTTGGGGTGATACGCCCTCTTTCGCCAAGGCTTCCGCCTTCGTTGAAACTTCGGCGGACAGGTCGGCGGGTAAAGGAGATTGCACCGGTTTTGGTGCTTCAATGGGCCCTATATTAATAGTAGGTTGCTTCCCAACAAGATCACCAAACGAGGATTTGGGAGCTTGGGGAGATTGGGGTGCTTGGGGTGATACGGGAGGAGAAACAGGACTTGGTTGATCTGAAACAAGATCACCGAATGTTTTTGGAGAAATTTGAGTTCCTGGATCGGCCAATGGAGCCTCCTGGGTGCCTTGGGGAGGCTCTGGTTTGATTTCGGCCGATTGTGATGCTGTTTCTGGTGCTGGAGAAGCTTGCGCGTCAGGCGCACTTTCCGACGCTTCTGGTTGCACCTTGGACGACTGATCGGGTGGGAGGGAGTCTTGGATACTGCCTCTTTCTGCAGGATCAGGAGACGGTGCGGGAGCCACCTGTGGCTTAGGTTGAGGGGGAGTCACTGCTATTTCGTCCGGGAAAGGAGGCGGGCTCGCTTCACCTTGAGCTTCGGTTGGCACGGTGGCCGATTGGTCCGGTGATTCGTCCGGAACCGGAATCTCTGAATCCACCTTCGCCGAGACTTCGATGGACGCGTCGGCCGGAGCGGTACTTGGAGGAGAAGCAATACTGGCCGGTTCCGTAGCCACTGGAAAATCAGCCGAAACTGGCACAGTATAATCTTTGGCTGGATCGGCCAACGGGGTTTTTGGCTCGGTTGGTGAATCGGCCAAAATGGTAGAAACTGGCCGATTGAGGGGAGAACTGGCCGATTCGGCCGGAGGTATAATGTTGCGATCAGAAGCTATCGGACCGGCTACTGACTGGGACGGATCATCAGCCATATGAAATTAGTATAGCACGGTGACGGAATCGGCCACGGACAATCGGCCGAAATTATGAATCGGCCATTTACTATACAAACTGGCCGATTCGTTCTTGCCTTTATCCGCCCCCCGCCGAGCTTTTCCTTCGGGTAGTACGAGGCAGAAAAGCCCCGCCTCGAAGGCGGGGCTCAAGGACAACCGAGATAGTTGCGCAGGGCGCTATAATATTTGTTTTGCGCGAAGCGCTACCTACTAGCGGGCGCGCAAGCCATCCGGACGCTGGATAGGGATACAAATTTTGGCGGCGGGGGCTCCCCCATCGAGTGCTGGGCGGAGACCCGCCGTCTTTGGCGGGACGACCGGCCAGCACCGGAAGGGGGAGAACCGCGCGTCTTCGCGCGGGAGGGGGAAGCGGACACCCCCGCGACGGCAGGAGATAGTAAATCATAAAAGACTTCGGAAGAGAGTGTAGGAGATTGTAGAAAGCAAGAATGTGGGAGAGCCGCCCCCTAGGGCGGCCTCTCGCCAAAGCGGGGGTTGCTGCCCTCCACTTTGAGCTGGGTGGGTGGGTGCTACGGAATCTGGATGACTTTTCTTCGGGAGTGTTTTTCTGTTTTCTTTTCCCCTTTCTTGCGCCCTGCGAGCCCCGCGAAGCGGGGCGTTTACACTGAGCGAAGCGAAGTGAGCTGGAACGGTACCATAATGCCGAGCGAAGCGAGGCTATGATAGATTTTGCGCGACGGCCGATTAGGCCGGAGCGCTACCTTTTTAACAACACAGCGCGGGGTGACGGCAATTCCTTTTCCCCTTTCATTCCTTTTTCCCCAAGTAATCAATCTTTCCTCAAGTTCGAGCCTCATTTTTTACGGAAATTGACTTAGCCTGGAAAGTTATAGTACTGGTAACGGGAATTGAACCTAGTTAAAATTTACTTTATAGAGTATGAAATCTTATCAAATTCAACTCTATAAGGATTTCCGTCCCCCCAAGCCACAAGAAACACTTTTTCCAAAATGCGGGGATTTATTATTTCTGTTGGTTTGTATTCAAGTTTGCCGTTGATATAGCACTCTATAAAGTTTTTTGACTTGACTTGAAATTTAATGGTTATATAGTCACTATTTTTAAAATTAATAGTTTTGTTTAAGTTTTTATCCCACTCGCCATCTCGATATCCTGTTGCACCAAATTTGTCTCTTGTTTCCCATGACCCAACATGGAATAAAAGGCTATTTTTTGTTCTAAGAGGAAGAATTGAACCATTGGGATCGGTTAGCTTAAACCCTGCCCTCCAAAAAGGAGTTAAAGGTTTAATACGGAACTCAAGTTTTTTAATCGGTTTTCCATTCAAATTAATTTCTTTGAAATTTGTACCTTGCTCATTATTGGTTTCAGTAGCCACCCACCCCTCGAAGTTTGAATGCAAATCTGATTTGTCTGATTTTTGTGCGATATCAATCTTATTGTTATTTCTAAACCTAAAGATAGTGAAGATAAATAAAATTGAAACCCCAATTATATCTTTATATTCGAGGGGAACTAATATTAAGTAAAGAGCAAAAACGACAAACGCTACTGGAATTATTTTTTCAAGCAGTGACATCAAATAACCTAACAATCTATTTTCTAATTCACCTTTATAAATAAGTAAAACAAGAACAAACCAAATGGCAACAAATGTTCCCCATAAATAAAATATTGGCAAAACTCTCGGCCATGTTGCTTGATCAGCATACAAAGGAACAAAGACTGCTCCGCCACCCACACAGACTAGAAAATTTTTCAGTTGAAATATCTGCAAAAATAAATTTTTGTATCCTTTGTGGTCTTCTTCGAATATCTTTTCAGCCATATGAACTCCCAAAATCGATCCCTGTGGCTAAGATGGATCACATTTGTGCCATCAGTTCCCTAAAAGTAAGGTACCTTCACCACAGAGATCATTCGGTAGCCATAGTATATCAATTCGGTTCGCCTTTTTCTGACTGAAGATATAAAATATAGGTATATGCTGACTAAGCAAGAGATAATTAAGGAACTCCAAAATTTTGCTAGAGAAAATGGCGGTAAAACTCCAAGTGAAAAAGTTCTGTTTGAGAATACAGATATTGGAATAATGGATAGAAGACGATACTGGTCTAACTATGGGGAACTTGTTCTAGAAGCAGGATTGACTCCCAATAAATTCGATAAAACTAAATACAGTCATACACAATTATGCAACATGTTTATCAAAGTTATCCGAGAAAAAGGAAAGTGGCCAACAAGAGGCATATTGGATGTTAAACATCACAACGATCCTAATTTTCCAGATTCAACAACTTTTTATAGTAAACTAGGTTTAACTGGTGAGCTAGCAAAAACAATCCTAAATCACGTTAGCGATAAGCACGGATATAAAGATGTCGTAAGTATATGTAACTCAATTATCAATAAATCTGGAGATAGACTTTCTTTAGAGGATAAAAACGCATTAACTGGGTATGTGTATCTTGGAAAACAACATGGGAGCTATAAAATTGGTAAATCAAAAAATCCAAACCGTCGTCGAGAAGACATTTCCCTTTTAGGCTCAGAACCGTTTGAGTTAATACATGAGATTAAAACTGATGACATGAATGGTGTTGAAAAATATTGGCATGAGAGGTTTAGTTCAAAACATAAAAGGGGTGAGTGGTTTAACTTATCTAAAATAGATATTGCTGCATTCAAACGTTGGAAAAAAATAGCCTAAGTGTTACTTTCGGCGATTTAATTTCAATTTCCCGAAGACCTCCATAAACAAACATAAATCAACAGTCTTGAGATGGTTTTTAAATTCAGTCAGTTGTAGAATTAACTCAGGAGTAATGTAGTACCGTAAGCCGATTTTGATAAAAGAAATAAACGGTAAATCTGGTTGAAGTAGATATTGTTTGATATAGTCATCCAGGCTAAATAAGTTCGAGCCAATTACGGTATCCAGCTCAAGTCGCCAAAGGCGCTTGAGCGAGGCTCGCCGAAGGCGGCCCGCTCGTAATATTCTCTAATATGAGTGGAATTACTTATGTTCTTCAGAGTTTGTCTGATGGAAGAACGTATGTTGGCTCAACAGATAACTTTGTCCGACGACTAAAACAACATCATTCTGGACAAGTAAAGTCAACTAAACACAGAATTCCATTTAAAGTTCTGTTTGTAGAGGAATTTACAACCTTATCTGAAGCCAGAAAAAGAGAAATTTGGTGGAAAAGTGGAGCTGGTAGAACTAAACTAAAGGAATATTTTCAAAAAAATACATAAACTTAATCTTGAAAACCTGGTTCAAACCAGGTTTTTTGTTTTTTTGAGATTTAGCCTGGGAGTGAAAAATACGGGTAACGAGAATCGAACCTCAAATCCAATTTTTGATATAATACAACTTATATGAGTGATTTCAAATTAACAGCTGAACAAAAAAATATTTTAGCTAAAAAGCTGTCGCATTTGAGTAAAGCGTCTTGCCAAAGCTGTGGAGGTAAAGAGTGGATTGCTTCTGAAAATATCTTTGAAATGAGAGAATTTCATGGTGGGAATTTAGTTATAGGTGGACAATCAGCTATCTTGCCCGTCATCCCCGTTACATGCAAAAAATGTGGTCAAACAATATTTTTTAATGCATTGACCCTTGGAATATTGAATCAGGGAAAAGAAAATGAGCAAAAGTGATGACAAAATAAGCTTCTCACAAGAGATGCAATTAAGTGTTCTAAAAAAGAGGACTGCTTTTCCTGTTGATATGGTTGATTGGGATCGTTTAAAAAGAATGATTTCCAATTCCACTTCAAAATTTTCTATTTGGGCAAACATTAGTTCTGCTGGTTTTTCCGCTTCACTAGCGATTTTTCTTACTTGGTTGACGGTTCTTGGTGAAAAAACATACCTATATAAGAATCATTTGTTAACAGCCACCTTTGTAACCGCAACTATTGGAATTATGGCGGGCATTTTTGCTTGGAGCAAGAAAAAAGACGAAGAATATTCTCAAAATCAGATTTTACGAGAGATGGAAACAATGCAAGTGTCTTCCGCAGAAAATCCTGAAGAAGTTCAAATACCAAACAAATTTAAAATCATAAAGGCAACCTATGGAGTGCCAGGAAAAGATACAGATGTTACTCAAAAGCTAAACGACTTAATTATTGATGACAAACTAACTACACAAGCAACCAATGCTCTAGCAGGCGATCCAGCGCCAGGAACACCAAAGTTTTTAGAGATTGAGTACGAAAACGAAGAAGGAAAATTATCTAAAAAATATGCAGAGAACGAACAGGTTAATTTACCTTAAAGGCGATCTCTGTGGCTAAGATGGATCACTTGCATGCCATCAGTTCTCTAAAAGTTAGAGATACCTTCACTCCTCTAAAGGCGGACAGGCACAGACATCATTCGGTGGGCAAAGTTTAGCAGAATTTGATAGTATAGAGATATGCTTGATAAGAAAATAGCCATATTCCAGGGAAAACAAATCCGTAGACATTGGGATGACCAGAAAGAACTTTGGTATTTTTCGGTGGTTGACGTTGTTGCTGCTTTAACAAATAGTAGTAACCCTCAAGTGTACTGGAGGGTTCTTAAAAAGAGACTTATTGACGAGGGTTCTGGTGAAACCGTTACAAAATGTAACGGTTTGAAAATGTTAGCGCCTGATGGAAAAATGAGACTTACCGATGCAGCAGACACAGAGGTTATGCTTCGCATTATCCAAAGCATCCCCTCCCCTAATGCTGAACCATTTAAGCTTTGGTTGGCGCGTGTTGGCTACGAGCGTCTGGAAGAAACAGCCGATCCTGAACTCGCAATCAACCGGGCATTGAAAACATATTTGCAGAAAGGCTATAGCCAGGACTGGATTAATCAACGACTAAAAAGTATTGAAATTCGAAAATTTCTTACAGATGAATGGGAAAAACGAGGGGTTAAAGAAGGACTTGAGTTTGCGATATTAACTGACGAAATCACTCAAGCTTGGACCGGACTAACAACAAAGCAATATAAGAGTCTCAAAGGTTTAAAAACAGCCACAACCGAAATCTCACAAAAAAGACAACCTAAAAACTTTCCGGAAAACAAGAAAGTTGCCAAAGAAGGAGGAACTGTCGCCGGCAACGCCAGAAAAGAAATTGAATCAAAAACTGGTAAGAAGATTGTTACACGGAAAAATGCGAAAAGACTGAAACTTTTAAAAGAAAAGTAGGACCATTTGTGATTGTTGGAATTCAAGGTATAATAAAATATATGAAAGCAGTACAAGTAAATGCTTACGGTGGACCTGAAGTTTTGGAATTTAAAGAAAATATTTCTACGCCTGTACCGCAAAAAGGGCAGGTTCTGGTTGAAGTGCATGCTGTGGGGCTCAATCCTTTTGATCTTAAAGTTCTTTCGGGCGCATATCAAAAGATGATTCCCTTACAATTTCCCATGACTTTTGGAGGTGACTTAGCCGGAATTATTACGGAGCTGGGTGAAGGAGTATCGGATCTAAAAGTGGGTGATCAGGTTTTTGGTTCAGCAATTACCCTGAAGGGCGGATCCGGAGCTCTTGCTGAATTTGCCACAGCCAAAGCCGAGACCATTGCCCCCATGCCGCATCTAGCTGATTTTTCCCAAGCCGCAGCCTTACCCGTCGCCGGACTTACCGCTGTCGAAGCCCTGGCAGATCAGGCAAATTTACAAAAGGATCAGAAAATTCTCATCCATGGTGGTGCCGGAGGAGTCGGACATTTTGCCATCCAGTATGCCAAACACCTTGGGGCGTATGTCGCTACTACAGTAAGAGGCAGAGACGCAGATTTTGTAAAAGGACTGGGAGCAGACGAAATCATCGACTACAAAACACAGGCGTTTGCGGAAATACTCAAAGATTTTGATGTGGTACTTGATACCATTGGCGGGTCAGTTTCTGATAAATCGTACCAAGTTTTAAAAAAAGGTGGGACTCTTATTCTACTCGTAAGTCAAGTCAATGAAGAATTAGCAAAAACGTTCGGAATCAAAACTATCAGACAACAGACAAAAACCGACTCGCCGCAACTCAAACGCTTGGCAGAACTAGTAGATACTGGTGTTATCAAAATCCACATTGACCGAATGTTTCCACTCGAGCAAATGAAAGACGCGTACACACATCTCCAATCCGGTCATCCCCAAGGCAAAGTCATCGTCAAAATAAAGTAGTTAACAACTAATCAATCCTTAAAATAGTATATGGGCCCCAAAAAATATTCATATAGAACAAATCCCTTTGAAGAGCGGTTGGCAATCTTGAAAAAGGTATCACTTTAACATCGCCGCGTTTTCGATATCTCTTAAGATAAAAGGGGATCATTTCTGGAACTTGAAATGAATAAATTGGCCGCACAAATGATCTCACAAGAAGTTCATCAATAATTTTTGAAGCAATTCCATTACCCCTCCATTCTCGCTTTGTTAGAAGACTAACTATCTCAACGCTTCCTTCAACTTCCAAAAGTCTTCCCATTCCAATAATTTTGTTTTCGCGCTTTGCCACAATTATATTTTTAATTTGTTCTCGGGCCAAAGCGTGAATGGACACCACTTCCACAGGTCTCATGTTAAAAGGATCTTTGATGTGTGTGCCTTTCGCTGGAATGGGTTTAAAACTCAAAATGCCTTTCGCTTGTTTTGAAAGTTGTTTTAAAACTTCCCCATTTCCTAAATGATGAGTTTGAAATTTATTTAAAACTTTATCCCAAGCTTCTTTTATCCATTTTTCTCCCATAGACGGATAATGTTCACTCGAAACAGCAACTAGTCTTCTCTGATCAAGATTGTCTTTTGTTAACAAAGAAATTAAATCCGGAAGGTCCTTATAAACAGAATGTTGGATATTAATAATTCCATATGAGACTGAAAATGGTAATGGAGTATTTATTGGGTTTGAAATCAATGAATTCATACACTGGCGGGATAAAGGTCATTCGGTAGATGCAATTTAGCAAAAAGCAGTAATTTTGTCTATAGAATTTAGTACATCTATTTCGACTCTTGACAACATGTCGTACAACATGTTAAAGTAACGATATTATGTTAAAAACTTATCTCTATATCCCCGAGGAGTTGGACGAAAAAATAAGCCTTACTGCGAAACTTCAAAATAGAAGTAAAGCCGAAGTGATCAGACAAGCCCTAGAAAAAGGCATTACCGTAGTGACTCATCAAGGGGCTGCCTCCGCGCAAGCCTTACTCAAGGTAGCTGAGATAGGAAAAAAACATCATCTCAAAGGCCCCAAAGATGGTTCCGAGAAAATGGATGAATATTTATGGAGCAAAGACTGAAACAAAGATGAATAACCCTCCAAAAATTATAGTCGATGCAGATGCAATCATTGCACAGGCGAGTCCATATGACAAACACCATCAAACAGCTGCCACAATCTCTGAGTCGTTAGCGAAAGTGAACGCTCAAGTTATTTATCCTGCGACTGCAATTGCAGAATCCAACGCCTATATGCAAAGAGTATTAAATAGCACAGCTAGTGCTTACGGTACTGCTGTAGTTTTTGCCGATTTAAACGTTCAGGTCGCTGAAATCAATCAAAACACATTAAGAAACGCGCTAAAATACTTCAGTCCCGAGACCAGTAAAAAGAATACACTGTTTGATTGCATAATAGCTGCAGTTGCAGAAGAATACAAGGCAGATGCCATATTTAGCTTTGATAAGTTTTATGAACGTAAGGGATTTAAATTAGTTACTGAATTGGAATTGCCTAAATAGGTACTTTGTTTCACTTTTGCGTGTGGTGAATCTACAAATCGATAGAAATTATGTCTAATCTTCTCCAAGTTGCTCATTTGGGCCATCCGATATTGAGACAAAAAGCCAAGCCGGTGAAACACATCGCTGATATTAAAGTTCAAAAACTTATCGATGATATGATCGCAACAGTCATGGACGTTGACGGTGTCGGCATATCAGCTCCACAGGTATACCAAAGCTGGCAAATATTTATCATGGCCTCTCATCCAAACCCAAGATATCCTTATGCTCCTGAAATGCCGCCAACGGCGATCCTCAACCCGAAGATATTATTTCATAGCCAGGCAATTGAAAAAGACTGGGAAGGTTGCCTAAGTATCCCCGGAGTCAGAGCTTTGGTTCCCAGGTGGAAAGAGGTGAAAGTGAATTATTAATGCGAATTACGAAATGATAGCCTTAAAAGTTTGATAAAAACAAAAGCAGAGGGCATACTATTAATCTGAAAGGAAAAAATATTATGACCTCTGCCCCA
>Ga0075640_133_pt1 | contig 14219 bp, 16 predicted proteins | sample RifGroA1_FD_68392 | JGI IMG/M metagenome (GOLD analysis project Ga0075640, IMG submission 68392) | Microgenomates (Gottesmanbacteria) bacterium GW2011_GWA1_42_26
GAAAAAACTAGCTTTGCTCCAATCGGTGACAAGCGAAAAAACCACCCAACTTTTGCAAGAAGCAGAAACAGCTTTACCTCAAACTAAAGACGCGAGTTCCCTATTGAGTGCTTTGGACAATTTATCTGGTACGACACAACTGGTCATCGACTCGATAAACTTATCGCCAGGAATTGTGTCTACGGAAGCGGCCAGACCGGCTCCCAAAGTGGCCACAGACAAAGCTAAACCCGCGGTAAGTGTCATCAGTCAAACAGCCAACACGTTGCCGATCGTTATCACCACGCACGGAACGAGCGAACAACTGCGAAATTTTCTGAAACAGGTGCAGACGACCCGGCCGCTTTTCGATATCCAGACTGCTGAAATCAGTTTTTCACTGGAGAGTTCGGATAGTTTAAGCGCCATCTTTAACTTAAATGCTTATTACCTACCTCCGATAGTAGAAATTGGTGAGATCGATAGTCAGTTGCCACAGATCACGGACGAGGAACAAAATATCCTGGCGGCGCTAGCTAGCTATCCGGAGACTAGTTCCCTATCTGCAGGAGTCAATCAAAATCTGCCTACGGGCAAGACGAATTTGTTTAAATAAATTTATAACCTGCATAGAGTTACGCAGTAGAAGTTGATTTAGTTGGTCATTGCGAGCGAAACGACCTGCCTGCCGGCAGGCAGGAGTGTAGCGAAGCAATCTTCTACTGTATAGATTGCTTCGTCGTCTTCGACTCCTCGCAATGACGGAGGGCGTAATTCCTGACCTGCCTTCTTTGCTTATAGTAAATGTACACCAATCCTATTATTAAGGAAGTCATTAAATTGGTTTGAAAGTTACGTTAAATAATTAAACTTGTGGTTTGCGGCGGGTGAGGCGGCTGGACTGGGTTTTTTGCCAAGCTTGAATTTTTTTATGATCTCCAGAGAGTAAAATCTGCGGCACGTCCAAGTTGCGAAACGACCGCGGTCTGGTATATTGCGGTGCTTCGAGTGAATCTTTGGTAAAGGATTCTTGGTTGGTAGCTTCGGGTTTAAGGACTCCGGGAAGCAAACGCGTGATACTGTCAACCATGACCAATGCCGGAATTTCCCCGCCGGTCAAAATATAGTTTCCGATAGATATAGTTTGGTCAACAAATTTTGTGATCCGGAAGTCAACGCCCTCATAATGTCCACTAACCAAAATGAGATGGTCGTATGTGATCAAAGACCTGGCCAGAGCTTGAGTATAAGTTTGGCCTTTAGGGTCAAGTAAGATCGTCCAAGTTCTAAGTCCTGGTTTTGCTTGTTTGGCCGCTTTGATAGCTGCTGTCAAAATATCTACTTTTAAAATCATACCTACTCCCCCACCAAATGGATGGTCATCGACGGTTTTATACTTATCTGTGGCAAAATCACGCGGATTGACAATGCGAATTTCCGTGAGTTTTTTAGCTTGGGCATGCTTTAAAATCGAGTGATTGAGGATAGGAGCAAAAATTTCGGGGAAAAGGGTGATGATGGAAAATATCATAATTATCCAATAAATACCAATAATCAAATTTCAAATTATCCAATATATTTGATGATTGGATAATTGGATTATTTGAGAATTGGATAATTATTCTGCGAGTACCACATCCACGTGTTTATTGAGTTTCAAAGCTAAAATTTTGATCACATCTCTTATGGAACGGATGACTTTGCCGTCGCGGCCGATCACCCGACCCATATCTTCTTTGGCGACTTTTATAGTTAAGGTGACTCCGCCCAAATCCGATTCGGTTTCGGTGATTTCGACCGCCGCTTCATCATCCACCAGAGAATGTAGTAAGAACAAGGCTAAATCCTTCATAGATACTTTTTGACCGCCGGTGTTACTTGAGCCCCTTGTTTTTGCCAATAGGCTAGGCGTTCGGCGTTAATACCTTTGGTCACAGGTTTGGTCAAAGGATTGATAAAGCCTAATAGTTCCACTACTTTACCGTTTCTTTTGGCTGATTCGTCAACTGCCACTACCCGAAAGGTGCGGGCGTTGCGTTTGCCTGTGAGTTGTAAGCGAATTTTAAGAGCCATATTAGTTCACAGTTTGTAGTTCATAGTTCGCAGTAAATAACTGCAAGCTGCTTACTGTAAACTACAATTCTACTATATTTTCCCCATTTTCTCAAGGGTTTTGGCTGCTGCGTCCTGCTCGGCTTCCTGTTTACTGCGTCCGGAACCGACTTCGTGAGGCTTACCGTCAACTACCACCGTCACCCAAAAAAGTTTTGCATGATCGGGACCCTCGGTTTTGACGATTTTGTAGGTGGGAGGCATATCCGAGGTCATTTGAACTACTTCCTGTAACTTGCTTTTGTAGTCGGTGTGGAGTTGACTGCTGATGATTTCCGGAATTTTGGGGAATAGGATAGTCTCTAAAAAGACTTCAGCCTGACCGATCCCTTGGTCCAGAAAAATGGCTCCCAACAATGCTTCAAAAGTATCAGCTTGAAGAGACGGATTTTCTCTGCCGCCGCCTTTTTCCTCGCCGTGGCTTAAGAAAAGGTAGTTGCCCAAATTGAGTTTTCCAGCAATATCGGACAAAGTTTCGGTTTTGACGATAGTCGATCTTAAATTGGTCAAAAGTCCCTCCGGATGGGTTGGGTAATTTTGAAACAGGTGGTGGGAAACCAGATACGACAAAACCGCATCGCCCAAAAATTCCAGCCGCTCATTGGAATGGCGGTCCTTACCGGCTTCATTTAGATAAGAACGGTGGGTAAAGGCTTCGATGAGTAAGTTTGGATTTTTAAATTGGATACCAAGTTTGTCTAGTAATGGTTTAAAATGATCCATATCTTTAAAATATCTAATGCGATCACGAAATTACGAAGCTAAAATTAGTAATAGTTTGTCATCGCGAGGGAGCGTTAGCGACCGTGGCGATCTCGATTCAATCGGGATTGCTTCGTCATTTCATTCCTCGCAATGACAAGGCTAATATTTCGTAATTTGCATTAGAAATTAGGAATTAGTCATTTTTTTTATGATGGTTCCCAGAACGCCGTTAATAAAACTGCTGCTAGTCTCACTACCGAACTCTTTGGCAAGTTCCACTGCTTCGTCGATGATGACTTTAGGTGGTTCTTGTTTCGTGAGCGTCAGTTCGTATACGGCCAGTCTTAATATCGCGAGATCCACTTTGGCCACCTTGCCGAGCGGCCACTCCGGAGCGGCAGACTGGATTTGCGGATCGATTTCGGATAGACGGGCGAGGATTTGGGGAGTTTTGGGAGAAGTAAAGGCTTGTTTGTGATAACTTTGGGCAAACAAGTCCTTCACGATTTGGGTTCTTTGTTTGTGTCTGGGATCTTGAGAAGTTTTCATGTTTCAGCTGTCAGCAGTCAGCTATTAGCTTTCAGAGTTAGATAAATTTCCCTGACAGCTGATGGCTGAAGGTTATTTTTTGCTTTTCTCTTTTTTGATAATTATCGGTTTACCGGCGTAATAGCCACAATTGCGACAGACCTGATGTGGGGTGGTCATTTCACTACACTGCGGGCATTTGACTAGCGTGACCTGGTCCAGTTTTAGAGCCCGAGTCCGTTTGGCCTGTCTCCTTGATGAATGTCTGCGTTTGGGTAAAGGTGCCATAATAATTATCCAATAATCCAATCATCAAATTTCAAATTATCCAATTTATTGGTACTTATTGGATAATTGGTATTTATTTGAGAATTGGATAATTTAATCCGGTACTATTTCCCCTATTTTACCTGATCTCACGCGCTCTTTCAAGAGTGGGAGTTGACTAAGGGTTGAGTCAGCTGCAAACAGCTTTTGCGCCTCAATCCTGGCCAATTCGATAAGTTGCAAGTCTCCAAATGTAGCTATTTTGAGTTGGTCACGGCCGTGTTGAGCCAGACCATATATTTGGCCCGGGCCTCTAATTTTAAAATCAAGTTCGGCGAGTTCTGCCCCTGTGGCTGCTGTTTCGAGATGTTTTAGGCGTCCCAAAGCTTGAGAAGTGTTCTCTGAAGTAAATAATAAGCAATAGGATTGGGTATCACTTCTGCCTACTCGGCCTCGAAGTTGGTGGAGTTGGGCGAGGCCAAAACGCTCGGCTGCCTCAACCAGCATGATGGTGGCTTGAGGAATATCAATACCTACCTCAACTACCGGTGTGCAGACCAAAATATCATATTTACCGTGTCTGAAGTCAGTTAAAACAGTTTGTTTTTGTCGGGAAGTCAGTTTGCCGTGAAGTAAGGCGAGGCGTAAATCCGGGAAAACATCCGCACGCAAATGGTTAAATTCATGGGTGGCAGCTTTAACCGTGCTTATAGATTCGGATGGTTCAATAAAGGGACAGACTATAAAAGCTTGTTGCGAAGTATTTTTGACTTGAGTTCGGATCCAGCCATAGGCTGCGGCCCGTTTTATTTGAGCTCCAAACCGGTGCTGTTCGTCAATCACGACTAGTTTGACATCATCAAGTTTGACTTTTTTTTCAAGAAGCGCGTGGGTGCCGACGAGGACGTCAAATAACCCCACCCTTCCTCCCCTTAATTTAAGGGGAGGTGAGGAGGGCTTAATATCTTTTTTTGACCCCGTTTGGATTCCTACTTTGATTCCAGATGGAGTGAGAAATTCATTTAATGTTTGATAATGTTGTTCGGCCAAAATTTCAGTCGGAGCCATGATTAGAGATTTTCCCTGATTCAGATAGGTGATATACATGGCTATAGCTGCCACTACGGTTTTACCAGAGCCGACATCGCCCTGGAGCAAACGGTTCATGGGTTTATTTGATTTTAAATCAGCGATAATGTGGTCGATTACTTTTTCTTGCGCTGGAGTTAGGGTAAAAGGCAAAGACGCAATTAATTTCTGCAACCTCTGTTCATTAATCTGCAAAGGTTTGGTTAAAATGTGTTTATTCCACTCGCGGCGTTTCATGAGGGCCTCAAACTGTCTGATAAATAATTCATCAAAGGCCAGTCGCCTTCGGGCGGCTTCGACTTGATTTAAAGATTTAGGAAAGTGGATAGTTGAGAGCGCGTCTGGGAAACTTATAAATCCCAGAGTGTTAATAAGTGTGGTGGGTAAATATTCATGTGTGATTGAAGTCTCAAGCAATGAGAAAATCCGCGTGCGCAACCACTTGGAAGTGATGCCTGCAGTTTCCGGGTAAATCGGGACAATCCTGCCGGAGTGAATAAGCGGAGTATTGGGTTTGACTATTTCGTATTGGGGCGATGGTAGTACCAATTTAAACCCATTCATGTCCACTTTTCCAACTAAAGCGACAAGGCCAGCGTGGCTATTAAAAGTTTTGACTAAAAAGGGCTGGTTAAACCAAGTGACATCCAGGCTTCCGGTTTCATCTGTAATTACGGCTTTTTGCAAGTTGAAACCGCGCTTGGTATAGGCATTTTTAAGCGTTGTAAATTGGCCGATGACCGTCACCGTCTCTCCGGCTTGGAGATTGGCAATTTTTGAAATCACGCTGTAATCTTCGTAGCGAAAGGGTATGTGGGTCAATAAATCACCGGCAATAAAAATTTCCAACTTTTCGAGTTTGGTAGCCAGAATCGGGCCAATGCCGGGAACAAATCTGACTGGTGTGTGCCAATCCATATTATCGGAGGTATATTATAAACGGCAAGAGGGAACTCACAACCAGAGCCAGTGAGGCGATAATTATCAAAATTTTCCCCAATTTTTCGTGTTTACGAAACCAATGCATAGTAATTATCCAACAAATACCAATAATCAAATTTCAAATTATCCAATATATTTGATGATTGGATAATTGCCTGCCTGCCGGCAAGGCAGGGATTATTTGAGAATTGGATAATTTTTCTCAGGTGAACCTGAGAAATCTCTTCTTCCCTACTCTCATCGTCATGCCCGGTTTGAGAGTGACGTTGGTATTTACGATGTCGACCACTGTCTGGTCGATTTCGACCGCTCCTTGTTCAATCAATCTGCGGGCTACGGATTTACTGCTGGCAAACTTGGTCAAAAGCAAAAGGTCAGTAATTGAGATTGGTTGAGACGGCAGTTGACTTATCGCTAATTCATCCAGAGTTTCACTTATTTTCCCCTTTTGAAAAGTGGTCACAAAATGGGCTTGGGCTTGGTGGGCGGCAGTTTCGGAATTAAACTGTTTAGTCAGTTCCCAAGCAAGCTTGGACTTAAATGTCATCGGATTTTCTCCGCTCTTCATTGCCTGGTTTACGTGTTCGATTTCGACTAACGGCAGATCGGTCAGCAGCGTGAAACAGGGTATGATAGCATCATCTCCCAGAGACATGATTTTGCCATAAAAATCATTGGGGTCATCCGTGATACCAATCACATTTCCCTCGGTCTTGCCGATTTTTTTGCCACTTGAATCGGTAAGAAGCGGTACTGTCATCACAAATTTTTCTTTGTTCAGTCTATGTCGGTGAAGTTTTCTCCCAGCCAACATATTAAACGTTTGGTCTGTGCCTCCCACTTCGAGATCCACATCCATCGCCACTGCATCGTAAGCGACCATAATTGGGTATAAGAATTCAACAAGACTAATTTCTTTACCTTCTTTCAACCGGTTTTGAAACATATCTCTTTCCAACATTTGTTGGGCGCTAAATTGACTGGCCAAGCGTAAAACTTCCTCAAAATTTAGCTTTTTATTCCATTCGGAGTTGAATTTGATTTCAACTGCATTTGGTCCCTCAAAACGTAATATTTTTTGAGCCTGCAGCTTATAGTCTTTGGCATTTGCCAGTACTTGTTCCTGAGTCAAAGGTTTGCGGGCGTCTTTTTTTCCGGAGGGATCCCCGATCATTCCAGTGAAATCGCCGATAAGAAAAATAACTTTATGGCCTAAATCTTGAAATTGACGCAGTTTCCGCAGTCCCACTGCATGTCCGATATGCAAGTTGGCACCACTCGGATCAAAGCCCTGGTAAAGCTTCAGCTTTTTGCCGCTACGCAACATTTTTTCCAGTTCGTCGCGGCTGGGATAAATTTTGTCAACCCCACGAGTCAGTAATGTCTCAATTGCGTCCATATATTTCCTTTACTATATCACACAGGCATCAATTTTTCTAAGTGTCATCAAAAGGAAATCGTTTTCTCTTTTTGATTTGATAGTTAGGCGCACAAAACCTAATCTTTCCAAACCTGGGGTATTGCTCATATCTGCACCCAATATGCCTTGTTTAAGAAGTAGGTCAAACAAATTTTGTTTTTTATGTCTGAGTAGAAAAATACTAGTTTGAGATTGTCCCCCAAGTTTTAAGTGTTTCGAGAGTCGGATGCTTTCAAGAATACGAGTTCTCTCGTGATTGATAAATTTTGTATTTGGCTTAAGTTTGCGAATATTTTTGAGATGATTAACCGCAAAATCAAGAGATAATTTAGGGATATTAAATGGTAACCGCCACTCTTCAAAAACTTTTATTATTTCGCTATTCGAAATAGCGATGCCTATGCGCAAGCCCGCCAGTCCATCAATTTTAGACATGGAACGTAGCAAAATAATATTGTTGCGAGTTGAAACGAGCAGGCGCATCATATTTGATATGGGTGACAAGCCGAAAAAAGCCTCATCAATCACTACTAGCGTTTTGATTGAGTTCACGAGTTTAGCTATTAGGGATTCCTGGATGATGTTACCAGTCGGGTTGTTAGGATTACACAGCCAGATAAGCTTGACATTTTTCTCGTGTGTGACTCTGATGATATCTGAGATAGTCATTTCTGTAACGTTAAAGCCCTTCTCCTTTTCCGTAGCAATTTCAATTACACTGGCACCTATTTTACGTGTGGCATCTAAGAAGCGAAAAAATGTTGGTGTTACAACTAAAGCGGTGTCACCAGAATTTAAGAAAATCCTAGGTATTGTTTCAATAATCTCATCACTACCACAACCGAGACTGAGCCAGTCAGGATTCACTTTCCATAGTCTCGAAAACTCAGTTTTTAAAGCGTGCTGAGTAGGATCTGGATAGGCAATTGCGTGTTTTGCCAATAAAAATTCACCCATGTTAAAGTGATGCAGCTTGGTTTTCCTGGCGAAATGTACATAACTAGATGTTTTATGTTGCTGCCAAAATTTAAAGTTATCATTCGTGTCCATACAACTCCTAACTTGCTGCGCAGGCATCGATCAGCCGCTGCAGCAATTCCCACTTTGCAGTTTTTGTTTGTACTCTTAGCGTTTTTTTGAGTGTGCTATCAAATCCTGAAAGTGCTTTTACGATCAGGTTGGTTACCTCTTCTTTTTGCACTAATTCCGCAACTCGCATAGGGAGACCTAAGTGAAATCCGGGTTCTCCGATGTATGGTGGCAGTGGTAAGTGTTGCGGGCTAGTATTGATTGATATTTGTTTTCGAATCACTTCTGTTTCGCCGTACGGAATAGGTCTGAACTGCTCGACTATTCGAGTGCTTTTTTTTGGTAAACTTTTGGGATCTAACTGTGTTTTGCGACTCATCCATTCGGCAGTTCTTACAAAAGACATGTGTTCTAACCGAGTGCCTGCGATGGTTTTGGCTTGAGCATCAAACCAGCGTTCATCTCTAAGAGGTGCACCTCCGTGAAGCGGTTTACGGTTTGTTTGCCAACCAACTTTTATGCCGCAACCCAAACTTTCGTGTGCGTGGACGATGTCAGTAGTTTCTCTTGCGACATAACCTCCATCAATATTCGGCCACAAATAATTTGTGGCTGTGATGATTTGTACCGCAACTCCTAAAAATCCGAATAGTCTTTCAGCAGATTTTTGTACTGATTCTGCCACGCGGTGAATCTCAGCTGTTTTAGGCGGATCCGAATGTTTGGCCAAGGCATGCTGGTCGGCGATGAGGACTACCAGGGAAGAAGCTAATCCCATCCTTCGCATGTCTGCCTGAATATCCGCGGCGACACAAGCCATGGGTATGATACCCAGTCCCAACCCTGCAGAAATCCTATTTTGGGTCGCAAGTCCAATACCCACAAAGACGTTTGTGCCTTTAGGTTCAAAAGCAATATCTGCATCTACTATGCTGTTTGCATGCTTACGACAGGTTTCTGAAAGAACCCGTTTTATCAAATGAGCCTCAATGCCCTTTTGAGCTTCTGATTTTAATTCATGATCTAAACTCATATGCTTATCCTTCTTGAAAATCTTCTAACCATTTGGTGCGGCTAATTTGTTGTCTTGGGACAAAACAGTCACAAGTAGCTTGCCGCACCGGATCGTTTTTGGCGCTACAGACCAGTCCACCTTTTGTTACTGCCCCAATTTCGCTGCTTCTACTAGGTTTTGGGTTTACAGCTTTTGCTATTTGACATTGTCCTTTAATTCCGATAAATCGACAGACGTCTTGTTCGTTTTCCATATAGTTTCACCTCCCAAAAAAGCCCTTGCAAACTTCTCTAATTGCTTAGAGAAATCTACAAGGGCTTTCAACGTTACGTCGAAAACGGTACCACCTTGCTTTGCTAAGAATTAGTAGCTTCAGCCACTAAAAAACCGACCGGAGGTCGGTTATACCTTAGCCTCATTGGAGCTTCTCCACCCCGTTTAGCGGGGCGACAAAGCTTTTCTGCTATCACGGGCTTACCCGGATCTCCTTACTAATTTGGGGAGTCAGCTCAGCCCCAGAAGTAGACTTACTTGCTCCCGAGGCTTACAGCCTCGCGTCGCAAGAGCGTCACTTCGGGACTAACGGAGGGTATTTCGGTTTGAATGATTCGGGAAGCTTGCACCATCCGCTTCCTCTCTAGTGTCACTCAATCTCGCCTACTTCGTCTCCGTCAACGCTTTTTCAAATTGTGTAAGTATTATATCAAATCGTGTCAAGGTTTTTCTTTAAAGCCAGAGTTGACTATGTATATTCCGACTAAAGCTAACACAATGGCTATTATAGCTAATGGGTTCATACAATTACCTTTTGTTTCGAATATAAAAATATATTCCTATCAAAAATATACTGGATATAATTACGGCTAAAAAATATGCATTTTCAAAACTGAGTCGAATCATGATTTTATGTCTTTAAGTAAATATAATGAAATTAATAAGCTGAGCCAAGTTAGAATTATCCCGGCAATCGGATATAACAGCAATTCAATGATCGTTTTTGATATGATAAAGAAAGGAGATATTATTCCGGCTGTAAACCAGGCCACAGCGATCATGTTAAAAAAGTCAGCTAAAGATTTGCGCTGCGCCAACGTATATTGTCTCATAAAAGAGATAATGTCATGATAACATGACTGTTTAATTTGTCAATTTGCGAGAAACAGCAGGTACTGTTACAATTTGCCTATGTTTGAAATATTCCAGAGGCGGCAGTTGCAGCGGATCACCGGTACTTCGAGACGCGAACATTTGACCCGGATCAAATTTCTCACCTTTTTGGCCACTGGTTTTTTCCTGATTTTACTTATCGGCGTATTTATGACGGGGATATTGTTTGCGTGGTATGCCAAAGATTTACCCCGTCCGGACAAGGTCCGGCGTTCTCAAGGATTGTCAACGATCATTTATGATCGCAACAACGAACCGATTTATGACATTTTTCGTGATCAAAACCGGATTCCGGTCACATTTGAGGAAATGCCGCAGGTTTTGAAACAGGCTACTGTAGCTATCGAAGACAAAGATTTTTACAAACATGAGGGGTTTTCAGCTAAGGGTATGCTGCGGGCCATTTTTAATATCGTTTTCTTCAGGAAACTTGAAGGCGGATCGACTTTGACTCAACAACTGGTAAAAAACGTACTTCTCACCGGTGAGCGCACCCTTCCCCGGAAAATCAAGGAATTTATTCTATCGATCCAGATCGAACGCAAATATACCAAAGACGAAATTTTACAAATGTACTTAAATGAGGCGCCATATGGGAGTACGACTTATGGGATTGAGTCGGCGGCCCAGTACTACTTCAATAAAAAAGCCAAGGATCTCACTCCAATTGAGGCGACGGTGTTGGCAGGTTTCCCTCAAACACCGACTAAATACTCGCCATTTACGGGTGAAAAAGATGCATACAAATGGCGTACCGAACAAGTGATTCGCCGCATGCGTGAAGATGGATATATCACCAAAGATCAGGAAGCTGATTATAAAAAACAACTGACCGAACTGACTTTTCCCGGTGGCAATGACGAGTTTAAAGCGGCTCACTTCGTGACTTATGTCCGCGAACTTTTAGAGCAGCAGTTTGGCCAAAAATTGGTGGAAGAAGGCGGATTGCGAGTAAATACCACACTCGATCTTAAGCTCCAAGAAAAAGTCGAACAAATAGTCAAAGAAGAAGTGGAGAAAGCCAAAAATCTGCGGGTTGGAAATGGGGCAGCCATTGTTTTGGACCCAAATTCCGGGGAAATTTTGGCTATGGTTGGCAGTAAAGACTATTCGGCGACTGATTCGGCTGGCGCCAAATTTAATGTCGTCACCCAGGGTCTGAGACAGCCAGGATCGGCCCTCAAACCCATCACCTACGCGGTCGCTTTCAAAAATGGCTATACCCCGGCCTCAATCGTCATGGATGTGGAGACTAAATTTCCTGGCGGTGCGGGCCAAAAAGATTACTCACCCAAAAACTACGATCTCAAATGGCACGGCCCGATGCAGATGCGCTATGCATTGGGTAACTCGATCAACATGGTGGCGGTCAAAACTTTGGCTTTGGCCGGAGTGAAAAATATGCTAACTCAAGCTTATGACATGGGATTGACCACACTCGAACCAACACAGGAGAACCTGTCGCGGTTTGGTTTGTCAGTCACCTTAGGAGGAGGGGAAGTAAAACTTATTGATCTGGCGGGAGCCTACGGTGTATTAGCTACCGGAGGCACTAGACATGACAGGATCGCGATCCTGAAGGTGAGTGATCAAAAAGGAAAAACCTTGTTTGAATACAAAACTACCAGTGGTAAACGGGTGATGGATGCGGATATTGCTTATTTGATCACGCATATTTTATCCGACAACGGCGCTCGGGTACTAGAGTTTGGCGAGAATTCATACCTGGCAGTCACCGGCAAAAATGCATTTGTCAAAACCGGAACTACCGATGACAAACGTGATAACTGGACAGTTGGCGGTACGCGCTCGCGGATCGTGGGTACTTGGGTAGGTAATAATGACAATAGTCCGATGCATCCGTCGCTAGCATCGGGTGTGACTGGCGCCGCCCCGATCTGGAACCGGATCATCCGCGAAGTGATCAAAAATCTGCCGGATGAACCGTTTGTCCGATCGGACAATATTGTCGAGATGGACATTGATAGTTTTGGCGGCGGTTTGCCGCGACCGGAATTTCCTACTCGTAAAGAGGTTTTTATCAAAGGGACTGAACCAACCGCAGTGGGATCCATTTACAAAAAGCTCAAAATTTCCAAAAATAACGGTAAATTGGCCAATGACATTGAAATAGCCAGTGGGGCATATGACGAAAAAGAATTTATCGTCTTTTCCGAAACTGATCTCGTTTCAACTGATGGGAAAAACCGTTGGCAGGAAGGTATTGATGAATGGCTCAAAACTCAATCTGATCCCAAATACCATCCGCCGACCGAGACCTCAGGCGACCGGTTGGATACAGTCGTCATGAATATCACCGATCCGCAGGATAAAAAACAGTATGATGATCACGATGTAAAAGTCGCCGGTGAAGCTTTTAGTTCCGACTCGATTTCGGAAATAAATGTGGAGATTTTGGGTACGCAAGCTTTTTCAGACAAAGTCACTGGTACCAATAGCTATTCCCGGGTTTTTAACTTAAATACGGGGACGTACACGATCAAAATGACGGCCAAAGACAATCGCGGAAAAGAAACCACCGGCGAGGTCAAAATCGGAGTATTGGTAGCTTGGGATAGTGCAGTTGCTCCAACGCCTTCACCTTCGGCATCGCCATTGTTGCTATAAACAACTCTCCTCCTTTATAAGGAGGAGTTGGAGGCGGTAGAAAACAAGTATTCAAACCTTTAATTTATTTTGGATTTCGACAATCTTTTCTATAATTCCTTCTAAATTGCATACTACCTCGCTATTATAAAAACGAATAACTGTAACACCTAATTTTTCAAGAAACGAAGTTTTTCTGATGTCGTTATAGATTTGAAGGGAAGTTTCGTGCGTTACTCCGTCTATTTCGATTGACAATTTTAGTTCAGGACAGTAGAAATCTAAAATATATAATCCAATGCCGTGTTGCCTTCTATATTTGTACCCAAGTTGTCTGTTACGCAGTTTATTCCAAAGTAGCCTTTCAGGATAGGTCAAATTTTGTTTAAGGTATCGCTTAAAAGGGAGGTTTTGAGGATCTCCTTTTAGAGTCAAAGTTCTCTTTTTGTTCATTACTTATCTACCTCACCTATCCTCTCCTTACAAAGGAGAGGGATAACTGCTTCGATATCCTCGGCTAATCACAGAAGAGGAATTATTTAACCCCTTAATTTTGCGTTGAAGGTTTTGTCGACCATTTCTTTCAGTTGAGTACGTAATGCGATCACTTCGCTATCGGTGATTTGTTTATCCGGATTTAAATAGTGGATTCTGAAAGTTGCTGTATCCTGATATTCAGTAATAAGTTGGACCTCATAAACCAACGGTGATTGATTTTTGATCGCTGCAATTATTTCTCCCAGTGGAGTTTTTGCCGGCAAAACAAAAGTCATATCTTCTATAACCGGCGGATATTTGGGAATAGGCTGGTACTTTTTAGTCGTTTGAGCGCTTTTTACAAGTTGGGCAAATTCTAACTCGAGAACTGTAATTGGAGTTTTGATCTCCAGTTTTGTTAAAAGTTGCTGGGCAAATTCTAACTCGAGAACTGTAATTGGAGTTTTGATCTCCAGTTTTGTTAAAAGTTGCGAGTTGACTAAACCTAGGGACCCAAAATCTCCGAAACTTAAGTGACGGTCATCGTACCAATTTTTTAATACGTCATTCCGGACTTGATCCGGAATCTTTCTGGGATCCTGAAACGAGTTCAGGATGACATCATTAGTCGAAATTCCAAATAAGTCCAAAATACTTTCCGCAACTCCTTTAGCTTCCAAAAAGCGTTCTCCTGTCCAACATATAAGTATCGTGGGGTTTTCATACGGAAGGTCATCGGGATTAAAAACATAACGCATACTCAATTCAAAAATTTTAAAACAGGGGTGCAGGTTTAAATTTTGTTTGACACAATTTAAAATGCTTGGCCACAAGCTTGGTCGCATGTAGACCCATTCACTGGATAAAGGATTACTGATTTTA
>Ga0075640_144_pt1 | contig 11250 bp, 8 predicted proteins | sample RifGroA1_FD_68392 | JGI IMG/M metagenome (GOLD analysis project Ga0075640, IMG submission 68392) | Microgenomates (Gottesmanbacteria) bacterium GW2011_GWA1_42_26
GCATTTTTCTTAGCTTACAAAAATGGTAATCGCGGAAAACTGATGGACGAATTCAAAACGCGATTTTTGAAAAATGTCAAAGCAAAACAAAAACATTACCGACATTTATATCTGGGAACATCGTCAACTCAAACTATCCCTGAAGAATTAAAATCCCGAGTGCACCGGCTCTACTCCCAAAGACTCGACCAAATAAAAAAAGACTTAGAGCCTGTTTGAGAAGTCCATATTTGGCTATAATTGCCCACATTTGGCTAAAAACCATTCACCGTTCGTCACTGTATCTAGTCTCGATACAGCTCCTCACGCTTCATGGTTTTTACCTCGAACTTGGACAATTCTATCTCAAAAGAGACTTTTCAAACAGGCTCTTAAACTAAATCAGCCAGTTCCTGATGATAGATTCGAAGCACCTTTGCTCTGAAGGCTTTGGGAATAGTTTTGGTAGAGTGGATACCAAAAAAACGCTTGCGAAAAGCCCGTTCATTTTTGGTGGCATATTTGATGTATTTACGGACAAACAATGACATAAGAGGTCCTTTGACTCCGCGTTTATAAGCCAGAAAGTACGCAAAAATTTGTTCATCTTTACCAGCCTGGCTTTGGTCATAACCATATTCTTTGATCCTTGTCGAACTAAAAATAGAATAGAGATGTTGGTATTTAGCAGCCAACAACTGGTGAGTGAAACCGACAGTTTTGGGATCAATCCCCAACCCCAAAAGGAAAATATAAATCCGGCCGCACTTGGAGCAATTTTCGCACCAGCGGTTATCGCCCTCGGGTCGGTATTCCAGATCACAGGAGCTTTGATATTTAGCGATGTCCGGATAGCGGGAATGTAGGATTTTTTCTATCGCGATTTCGTAAAGCGGTTCAAGGAGTGTCCCGATAGACAAAGAGTTACCTCCGACGATGCTTGTCATCAGTGAATTCTGCAGTAGCCATTCATGTGATTGTTCATACACCGGATTGCAGCGAAAACCATCTGGATCCACAATTGTGTCATCACAACTTTGTTCATTGGAAAAAAGGATATAACCGGCGCGTTTGGCATAAACATAAGGCAGGAGCATCAGTGAATAATGAGTAAGTTGCAGTTCCCAGCCAAACCAGCCCGATGGTTCACGCAAAACTCCGAGAGTATTTTTGAGGAATGCCAATTTGATTTTGAATTCCTTGCGGAAAGGGATAGCCAGTAGTTTTTTGATGACTGCCTCATATGGATAATCAGGTTCGGAGATAAAGACGGGATTGACCGTAAGTCCCAACTCGCGAGCCAGAGCAAAAGTGAGTAGGCTGTCTTTGCCAAAAGTGAAAGGCATGATGATGTGGTCTGAAAGGCTGGTGCGATTGTACGGCGGAATATCTGTTTTTTGATTGGAAAATAAGTAGTCCACATCATACAACCGGCGCAGTAAATTGGAGGTAAGCTTTTTATCTTTTTCTGACTGCATGATAGCAGTTGCAGGTAAAGACAGCGAAAATGCCTTAAATAGAAACGATTCCGATAGTGGTACGGGTAAGTTGTAAGACATTTTTTTAAGCGACGTAAATATATATGGCAGATGAAATGTCAGACCAAATGTGATATTTTGGGCTAGGATTTTACGCTGAATTTTAGGAAATCTTTGCCAAACTCCGGGCGGGTAATGCAGACTAAAAGTTTTGTTGTTGATTTTGACCTGGATACCGCGGTCTACTACTTGAGTTGAAATCTCCGCCAGCCCATTGACTTTTATTTTAGGAAAAGTATTTTTGGGTGGGGTGATATTTATTTGCGGCAAATCAGCGATTGGAACTGTCGACAAGAGGTTGAGATTTTGATTCATGTTTTGACATAATAAATACAGCTTGTTAATTCATCATACGATCTTTGTTAGTCTTGTCAAGTAAACTTTTGGATCGGACTGTACCGAAGCCATCAATTGAACAGATATGAATTTATTATCGTTATTTTTTCCGCAAAAAATTGCAGTATACAAATCAAAATACAACTCCGAAATCAAAGTCTACGAATTTTTGGGAAGAAAATATATCGAAGTCGGAAGACTCATGCAGTCAGGAAACATGGTAAAGCAGTTATTTAGTCAGATGCTCAAAAAATTTCATTTGCAACATCAACCATACATTAAACGCATTTTGGTACTAGGTTTAGGTGGCGGTTCGGTGGTAGAGCTACTAAATAAAACTTATCCCGAAGCAGAAATCACAGCCATTGAAATTGATCCGATGATGGTTCAAGCGGGTAGAAAATATTTACAACTTGGTAAGAGCAGGCGTCTTAAAATAATTTTTGCCGATGTGTTCAAGCTGCCGAGGAGTAAAATAAAATATGATTTAGTAATAGTAGATTTGTTTCGGGGAGAAGAGACTCCGGCGCAACTTGGGGAGCCAAGCTTTTTGCGATATCTGAAAAGCTTGACTACAGAACAGGGATGTATCGTTTTTAACCGCCTGTATTTCCAAAAACACATTTTTGAAGCCAACCAATTTCTTAACAAACTTGAGGGCATCTTTCAGCATGTAGATACAACGAAGGTTTACTTCAATCTATTCATCAAAGCCTGTTGATCTCTCTTAAAGATACTGCAAAATAGTAATTCCTCACAGCTCGCGGCGTAATTGTCATTCCCACCCCGTATGTCATTCCCGCGAAGGCGGGAATCTGCGGGGTAAACTCCAGCGGGAATCTATAAGATCCTCGCGACCCAAGTCGGAGATGACAGGATACCTCGCAGCGTGCCGCGAGGAGTTTCAATCATACAACCAGGGGAAATAGTCCGGGGGAGAATCTATCCACCACTCAAGCGTCTCTTTATGCACTTTCAGAGCTGATTTATCATACCAAACAGGATCTTTCACCAGAAGTTCCTCCGTCAGTAACACTCTGGTTTCTATTGGATCACCTTCAAAACAGACGCCAATTTTGGTTCCATTCCCATCATTCATACCATCTCGATAAATAAGATATGATAACGCGTAAGCACTTAAAAATCCGGTATGCTTACAGCCATACAAAGCAAATTTTTGATTTGGAAAACCTTGATACAGAGCATTTTTTACCGATGCCACCCGGGTATAAGAAACTATCGTAGCCTGTTGCATATTTTCACCCACCTGCATCAGGCTTCCTCCAACAAGCATAAGAAACAAGATGGCCCCGATCCATTTATTGATACTTAAAACTCTCTGTACTACCCATGCAGAAAGAATGATGACTGTGCCGTGGGCAAAGAAACTATAGTAGACAAATCTTTCTCCTCTATAAGATCGAAACAAAATGACTTCAAGAACAAACACGATAGCTACCAATAAAAATAAAACGTGTTTTTTCCATTGCCGAAGTGACATGAGCGTCAAAATTGATATCAAAGACATGAGTAAACCGCCTATCATCTGGTATCCTCCAATGATGTAACTCCACGTTTTTGGCCAATATTCTCCGGCGTAGGTCAACCAGCGATTGGGAACCCAAATCTTGTATTGACCTTTGGTCAAATACCAATAGACGCTTTTGCTGTTGTACCAATCAAATTTGAGATCAAAAATCAGGAGTGGTATAAACGGGAGAGCTAAGAAGAGGAGAAATAAGAGGCCTTGTTTGACTCCCGGACGGCGACTTACCAAAGCTACCAGCAAAACCGGAAGAGTCAAAATGGTCTGAAAGTGAATAGTCATTGCCAAACTCCAAAAAAATCCTATTCCGATAAAGTCCTTGGTTTTTCCATATTTGAACCACCTGACCAAAAAGAAAAGAGATGTAAGTGATAGTAACGGAATAATAGATGGATTCCAGATAGAGAGAGCGTTACCGACTTGTGCTTGGGATACAGAAGCAAAAATTCCTGCGAGTACCGCCAGTTTTATACCCCCGATTTCCCATCCAACTGCCATAGTTATGATGATAAATATCATTGAGAGGACGATGGCTACATACCAATATGTCAAATATCCCAATGGTAATCTGCCAACAATTGATAAAAACCAATACCACCACGGACCGTAATAAAAGGGTCCGGCTGAAGTCACTTGTCCAATAAGTGGCCATTTATGATGGTCTTTTGCATAGTCGGCAACGAGCGCATCTCGGGTATTGTCAGTTTCAAAGTTGATTCGATCCGCAAAGTGATATGTGCGAAGAAAAAAAGCCAGAAGGAAAATTCCTGCTCCTATTAACCAAAGGCGCTTATTCATTTTCATCGGATATTAAACAATTTGCGTAATCAGGCTGGTGCTGTAGTATTAAATAGAAGGATCGTTGTCTATACTACCATAAAAGCTCTTTAGCGTATAGATTTACCCCAGTACAGTAACAGTTCACACTTCCGCTATTATTTTGTCATTGCGAGCGTAGCGAAGCAATCTCATGAGATCGCCACAGGGCCATTGGCCCTTCGCGATGACGATTAGTTCCGCCTTCGTTGTGAGTATTAAAATTGGTTTTAAGGCCGAATAATTAAAAACGCATCAATTTTTTGAGCACCAAAATATCCTTTACAAAACTGGGCGGTTTTTTGCGGATCATAAGGCGCGCAAGAAAAAATATTGAGATAACAACTACGCTCGGAATCAGAAAAATGGCCGGTAATTGAGCTGGTTTCGATGAGTTGGACGACAGAATATCCGGAAGTGGTGGGATTGTCATGTCCGAAGTTGGGTATCAATGTCTTGCCATAGCGTTTCATGTGAATCACTTTGTCACATAAAGTGATGACAAATTTTTGGATTGCTGATTTGGAACTGATTTTTTTCAGATCGCAGTCATAAAGATTGACAACAAGTTCCATGCCATATCCAAACATCTGGCGCTTGCTATCTTTAACTATCGGTTGATGAGTTTTTTTCCACTCTAAGCCCTGAACTTTTTTAATATTGATCATAAAAATACTCTAAAGATTTTTAATTTTTTGTTCAAGGAGGAATTTTTTAAACACATTTTATTAACTATAATTTAGCCTCGCATCATGATACAATAAGATCTTATGTTTAAATTTCTGGCCCGCTTTTTAGACTCCAACGCCAAACAGCTTTCCCAAATCCAGCCACTGGTCGCGCGGATAAACGAGCAAGAGGCGGATATCAAAAAAATCAAACTTACGGATTTTCGTAAACGAACCCAGATGTTAAAAACCAGATTGGGTGAAGGCAAATCACTCGATGATCTGTTGCCGGAAGCTTTTGCTTTGGCTCGGGAAGCAGCCCATCGGGCGATCAACGAACGGCCCTATGATGTGCAGCTGATAGCGGCTATTGTCTTGCATCAAGGAAAAGTCGCCGAACAAAAAACCGGTGAAGGCAAGACTTTGTCAGCCTCACTGCCTCTGTATTTAAATGCTTTGACCGGCCGAGGCGTGCATCTCGTGACCGTCAACGACTATTTGGCCAGAGTCGGTGCCGGCTGGATCGGGCCGGTATACCATCTGTTGGGGATTTCGGTTTCAGCTATGATCCACGACCAGTCTTTTATTTTTGATCCGGAGTATGAAGACAAATCAGCTATTGACTGGCGCTTGAGACACTTAAAACCCATCAGTCGCAAAGAAGCATATCAGGCTGACATCACTTATGGTATCAACTCCGAATTCGGGTTTGATTATTTACGAGATAACATGGTGTCAGAGATTTCCCAGTGTGTGCAGCGTGAATACCATTATGCCATCGTCGATGAGGTAGATTCGGTCTTGATTGACGAGGCGCGGACACCACATATTATTTCTGCACCCGACACCGAACCGACACAAAAATACTATGAAATAGCCAAACTCGTCGAACGCTTGAATCCCGAGACTGATTTTATCGTTGATGAAAAATTGCGGACTGCGCATCTAAATGAACATGGCATCACCAAGGTCGAAAAAATGCTGGGGATTCCCAACTTGTACGAAAAAGATTTCCAGACTGTACATTTGATCGAAGCGGCTCTGAAAGCCAGGACTTTATTCAAGCGTGAAAAAGATTATATCGTCCGCGACAATCAGGTGGTGATAGTTGATGAATTTACCGGACGGCTTCTTATGGGGCGGAGATTTTCCGAAGGTTTACACCAAGCCATTGAAGCCAAAGAAGGGGTGACTATCCAACAGGAATCAAAAACTTTGGCCACAGTGTCTTTGCAAAATTATTTCCGCATGTACGAGAAACTCGCTGGTATGACCGGAACTGCCGCGACAGAAGCCGAAGAATTTCACAAAATTTATAAGCTGGATGTAGTAGCTATCCCCACGCATCGACCGATGGTGCGTAAGGATAATTCAGACGTAGTTTATAAAACCGCCCGGGCCAAATACGGCGCTATCGCTCAAGAAGTAGCTGAACATTATAAGCGCGGACAACCGGTCCTGGTCGGGACGACCTCAATTGATAAAAATGAAATCATTTCTGATCTACTGCGGCGCAAAGGAATACCGCACCAGGTATTAAATGCTAAAAATCACGAAAAAGAGGCGATGATCATCTCCGAAGCCGGAGAAAAAGGTGCAGTCACGGTCGCGACCAATATGGCCGGTCGGGGAGTGGATATCATTTTAGGTGGAGTGTCACCGATCAAATCAGATGCCAATTATGCAAGTGTTTTTAAAAAGTGGAGCATGCGACATGATGAGGTCGTGAAATTGGGTGGGTTGCACGTGATCGGGACGGAAAGGCATGAATCGCGGCGGATTGACAATCAACTCCGCGGCCGCGCCGGGCGGCAAGGTGATCCGGGATCTTCCCGCTTTTTTGTATCTCTGGAAGATGACATCATGCGCCTGTTCGGCGGAGATCAGGTAGCCAGACTGATGACGATTTTTAAATTGCCGGAAGAAGTGCCTCTCGAACACGCGATGGTATCCAAGGCTATCGAACAGGCCCAAATCAAAGTTGAAGGGTTTCATTTTGATAGCCGCAAGCATTTGGTCGAATACGATGATGTTTTAAATAAACAGCGGGAAATTGTTTATAAGCGGCGGCGCAGTGCTCTTGGAGGAAGTGACTTAAAAGACAAGATTCTTGAGAGTTTGATTCATCAAATAGAACAGATCACCATGACGTATGCCGGAAGTAGAGGTGAAATCGAACGCGAAAAAATCATCCAGGAATTTGTTTCGATTGTCCCGTTTGATGAACCATCACAAAAACAACTGGTGACGCAACTTCAGGAGATGCATACAGGGTTAGAGGTTTCCGAATTCTTGGTGAATTTAGTCAAAGACTTATACTCCCAACGCGAAAAACAATTCGGGGAAGAAATCATGCGCCAAGTAGAGCGGTGGGTGACCTTGACAGTCATCGATAATTTGTGGATGGATCATTTGGATGCGATAGATGATTTGCGCGAGGGTATTGGTTTACGCGGTTATGCCCAGCGCGATCCTTTGGTCGAATACAAAAACGAGGCTTTTGGGATGTTTGAAAGCTTGATTGCCCAAATAGATTATGACATCTCGCACCGGATATTTAGAGCCCAAGTCCAACTGGGGCCGCAACCAACCTCTACATTTACTCCGACGATTCGAGCTACGGCTCCGTCTCCCACACCCAAAATCGATGCGGGAGATCTGTTGGGTAGTCTGAAGCAAATGGCGCGTACTGCTTCATCACCACCAACCACCGGAAAAACAACCGGTAATTTATTATCAAGTCTGATCAAGCAGGATTCGCGATTGGTACAGATGGCGGATCGGCAAGTAGCGGGGCGGGGACAATCTTCTCTTAGCGCCAAATCTCCAAAACTCGGCCGCAACGATCCCTGCTGGTGCGGAGCGATGAAGTCCGATGGTACTCCAAAGAAATTTAAACATTGTCACTACCCGCAGCAACCGAGTTAGAAAATGAAGTAAGTGGAGTCCTCCTTAATTCGCTCTTTGTGCCGTTCCCAATCAAATCGGGATGAAAAGGCACAAAGTAAGAATAGGAGGGCGGCAGCGGAAAAAAATTCAAAAAATGCCACTATCCGAATATTCCATAGGTGTCAAACTAAAGCATTCCACGGGTGTGCATGATAGATCTAAAGACCTAACGGAACAATAAATATAATAAGTAGATAACCAGAGGCGAAGTCAGTAGGAGATAGATGAGACCAATTTTGAAAAGTGTCATTATTTGATCACGCATTTCATATCCCCAGCCGGATTTGATGAGTCTGAATTTGACATAATCTCTAAAGTTTTCCGGAGAAATGCTCCAAAACAGGAAATCAAGTAAGGCTCCGGGAATCATAAACGAGCCCAAAAACATAATCAGCCCGAACCAAATGATCAGACCATATTTTTCTTGAGGCACAAGCTGAGTCATATAAATGATTATAAATAGAAGAAGCACGCAGCCGAAACTTATCAAACTAATGCCCCACAAAAGATATAAAAGCGCATAAAAAGCTGGATACTCCTTGGAAGATACTCGTTGTTGTGTTTGAGAGTCAAACTCCTTGAGGGCGAACAGACGTTTAAAATGAGGACTAATCCGCTCTATAATCTGCGGCACAAATACAGCTACCCAAAATTGAGTTGAGCTCATATCGTTTTTTATTTTCCTGATGTTAGGTTATCAAAAACACAGATACCGCGTCAAGAAATTCTTGCTTTTTATTTTTTCGTGTGCATATACTATATGAGAGATAGGGTTCATCAAATGAAAAAATTCATCCTGCCGAGTTTGATTGTGGTACCCATCTTTTTTTGGGTTATCTTTATTACTTTATTTTTTTTGCTTCCCACAGCCAACGCGCAAGCAAACGATGATTGTCAAAGTATATTTGATAAGGAACTTTACAAATGTTTGGTAGAATCTTCGTCATGTATCAACTCTTGTGTCGACAAGGCTAATAAAGCCGCCAGCCTTTCGGTAGATGGCGGTAAGGTCAATCTCGAATGTCAAAAAAATACGTGTGACCCGGCCAAAGAAGCTTGTGATCAGCAGGTGCAGGCAAACTATAGAGCATGTTTAAAAGAAGAGGAAAATACTTCAGTAGACGCGGTGTTAAAAGAGCCTTCTAATACGAAATCTCAAGAAGAATGTTATAGAGCTTATCAAGACACAGAATATCAGTGTGTACAAACACGAACTAGCTGTATTTGGGATTGCACAGATTTAGACAACCAAAAAAAATGCTCTGAGGAGTGTGAAACAGAAGATAGAACGTGTAGTGAAGTGGCCAGTGATGATTTGAAAGCCTGTTTAGATGCAAATAGCAACTCTTCCGCAGACGCGGTATCAAAGCCGCAGTCACCTCAAGAATCTCCAACAGGAGTGGTTTCATCAAAAAATTTGAAATCATTGCTGCGGGCAATGAATGAATTTCAAGCGGCTCAAGCTGAGTTGGAAAAAGTCAAAGCCGCAAATGATCCAGCCTGGGAAGCTAAAAATAATTTTGCTAATAGTTACCAGGCAGCATTAAAAGATGTTCCCAGTGAAACAGAATTACAACTCAAAGTTATGCGCGCCGATTTGGAATATATCAAGGATGCAGCCGGAGTCCCAGGAGATATTGAAGACCTGGGTAATTACTTACAAGGTAAAGGTTTGGGTCCGAGTAGTCGGGCCGGCAAGGTCGCTGAAGTTGGTGAAGGAGTCATCGAATTTATTGATCTCATGAATGAAGGGGAGTCGTTTGAAAATGCTGCTACTAAAGCAACTATAGATACGGTAGCTCCGAGTTTGTTTTACATTTTTCCGCCGCTTAAGGCCGCTGATCTGGTAGCGACTCTGCCTGATGATATTATGGGAGCAGTAGGTGTGCCTAAAGATCACTGGTCACGCACCACCACCGGTTTTTTGGCTGATAACTCGCCAAGCGCTTTTGTTGAACTCACCACTACTGTGATGGTCGAAACAGATACTTGGACCAATGTCGGCGGCGCATTTCAAGTTGCTTGGCAAGATCTCAAAGAAGCAGAAGGTGTAGGCGAAAAAGCTAAAGCAACCCTGGATTTGGTTGGTACGGCGGTTGGGGCTGTACCGGTGGCGATCGCGCTGCGCACCAGAGATCAGGTGTTGGCAGCGGTTGAGCTTTTTAAGATGGGAGCAAGTGGGGCAGGTCAGTTAGTATCCGGCTGGTTCACATCACCTGATTAAATAGTCATATGTTTGAATTTCTGATTCTAGCACAATTTATAAGCGCCTTAGTGACACTAGTAGTAGGTGTTGGCTTCATTACTTTTTTTCGTAAAAGAGCTGATAACGATGTCAAGGAAAACAAAGCTGCAGGATTTTGGGTACGGGCTATTTGTCTTGGAACAGATGCAGCGATTATTGATCTTTTGCTAAGTTTAGTGGCTTATCGCGGAACTCTCGCAGCTAGTGGACACGTGACGATTTTAGTGACACTGGCCTATTTCTTTTTCTTTTGGCTATTTTTTAGAGCGACTCCGGCGATGATTTTAGCTCGGATAAAAATCGTTTCCCAAGACGGTCAGCCGCTCACAGTGTGGCAAGTGACATTAAGACTGATGACGTTTATATTTTTATTTATTGGCTGGATACCTCTGCTTTTTGATAAGAAAGAAAAGAAAGCCCTGCATGATTTGGTGTCCAAAACCCGGGTTGTCTTTACCGAAAAAACAGAAAAAAGCCAAGTCGATAAATGGGTGCCCAAACTTAAGTTTGTCCTCCTTGGCCTGACTATTGCTTTACTGATAGGTTTGATTATTGGTGGTTTGGGAGAAAAACTGACGGGGATTACCGAAAATGATCAAATCTCATTTTTTGATCTTAATAATGATGGCTTGTCGGATGGATTGACTATGGATGTTGATAATGATGGCGTTGTTGATACATTCAAATATGACCTTAACAACGATCGCGTGGTTGACTTGACTACTTTTGACGCTGATAAAGATGGAGTGGCTGAGTCTCTAGACATAAATAATGATGAGTCTCTAGACATAAATAATGACGGAAGAATAGATGGTTTTGATTTTGATAATGACAACATATTGGATGTAAAAGTTGCCGATGGTCAAAATGCTATCTTGTTGAGGAAAGTCCTGTTTGGTGTCGGGGTGGCAGGTTTTGTATCCTTGCTCGTTTTTACAATTATTAAGGAAAACAAATTTCTTAATATGATAACCGGGAAAAAATAAAATGAAAAAACTCATTGTTTTATTGTTAACCTTTTTAGGAATGTTTATGGCTGTTGTACCGGTGGCAGCAGAAGAGCGTTGGACAGACGGTAGTAGTGAGTTCGAAGTGCAAAGAACAGGCAACAGTATCATTATAAAAACAACAACGCCTCGAGAATCACGCCCCCCGGGTATCGTAGTCCTTTCC
>Ga0075640_158_pt1 | contig 9491 bp, 8 predicted proteins | sample RifGroA1_FD_68392 | JGI IMG/M metagenome (GOLD analysis project Ga0075640, IMG submission 68392) | Microgenomates (Gottesmanbacteria) bacterium GW2011_GWA1_42_26
TTTTTTGCGCGCGCGATTTTTTGCGCCTGCAAGGCGCAATTTACGAATTCTCTCATAGGTTCGAGCCAAACAGTTCCGTTTTTGGAAATTTGCGATTTTCTCTCTTCCAACTTTAGTTTTTCGTCAAACAATTCATTCTTCTTTTGTTTATAGATTTCTGGTTCGATGACTTGATCGAGGTAACCGTCAAGAAGCCGATTGAGTTTAACTTCTGATTCTTGGATTTGTCCGTCTAGCTGTTTCTCTTCCACCTCGGCAACCAGTTTGTCTTTTTCTTCGGCTTGGGTGATCCACTTATCAAAATATGGTTCCCAATCCTCATGCAAGCCGCAATCACCCACGATTTTCCTTAATTGTTCTTCTGTTTCGAGTTCAGAAATATATTTTTGAGTACAGGGTTTTAGTTTTTTCGTACAGCGGTAATAAATAAAAGTTTGACCTGTACCATTTTTGTATTTCTTGATATGCTGCTCTGCCGTGATTGCGGCGCCGCACTCGCCGCAGGTCGCCAGACCTGCAAAAGCGAAGTTGTGGCCTTTCTGTCTTGGCCTTTCGATTTTCTCCACTTGTTTTTGGACTTCGTCAAACAGCTTTTTGCTGATAAAGGTTTTGTGGGAGCCTTGATAATATTCTCCAGCATATTTGAGAATACCCAGATAAAATCTGTTTAAAAGCATATTTTTAACCTGCCCAACTTTTACGGGTTTTTCTCCTTCCCGTTTAATCCCAAACTTAAACATAAATTGAGAAATGCCGGTAAAAGAAATATTCCCATCAGCAAAAAGCTGGAATGCTTTCTTTACAACTTTTGATTTTTCTTCGTCAATATCAATTCCCCTCGTTTTGGGATTATTGTTATATCCGTACGGCGCTTTACTTGGCCAAACCCCGTTTCGAAGTTTTTGGCGGTTGCCTCTTTTAACATTCTCACTCAAATTGTCCACATAATATTTTGATTGGCCAAAGGCGATTGAAAGCATAAATTTTCCTTGAGGTGTACTTTCAAACCAAAACGAGGGGAATTTTAAATCAAGGAGTTTGCCGGTATCCAAAAGATAAATTATTTTTCCGCCGTCAATCGAATTTCTAGCAAGTCTGTCGGGGTGCCATGAAAGAATGGCGTTAGCCATTCCTTTCTCGATTTTCTTTAGGACTTCCGCAAATTGTTCTCGTCCGGGGATTTTGGCGGTTTTAGCTTCGGTGATAAATTCGGTAACAATTAGATTTTCTCTTTTGGCAAACTCCTTGAGTTCGGCAATTTGCGCTTCAATAGACAAAACTTGTTTGTCTTTCTCATCTGTTGATTTTCTACAGTAAGCAATATATTTGATCATAGTTTTGTCTCTCCTAAAATTTTTGCGTTTTTCTTCATTCTTTTTATTACGGCGGCTCTCGGCGAATTTGAATTTTGCCTTTAGGGCGCTCGCAACGGGAGGGGGCGTTGCGAGCGCCCCTCCTTGCGAATCTTCGATTTCTTTTTTGCGGACACTCGCCGCGCCATCTTCGCTCGGCCTTCGGCCTCGTAAATATTTTAAAAAGTCGGCTCGAACAAAACAAAATCTGAAAGATTTTGTCTCAAAGAAAAACGCAAAAATTTTAAAGAACTTTTATCTATAAACTTTAAAGGCGCAACCGGTGAAGTCAACAAGAAATTGCTTTCTGTTGTCCGATTACGCCATTAAAAAAAGCAATTTCTAAATTGTTGACTTCATAATTACTATACCAGAAATCAAAACAAAAAAACAAGTATTTTTTGTAAGATTTGCTTTTTCGATTTTCGTGTATAATGATCTTGGAGGTGGATAAAAAATGGAAAAATATTTGATTTATCTTTTAGCCGGTTTTGCAGGTGGAATTATCAGAGGATTGGTGGGTTTTGTTAAAAACAAAACCATCGAAAAAGCAAATCATTTTAAACCTGAATATTTTTTGATTACTATTCTGATTTCTGGAATTGTTGGAGCCGCCGCCGGAATATTAGCTGATACCGAATGGCAAGTTTCATTTTTGGCTGGATATGTCGGAACAGATTTTATTGAAAGTCTTTATAAAATAAAACTTGGTAAAGGACTTTCAAATCCGAAGTTGTGAAAACATCTAGAAATTTGATATACTTGGATCGTCATAATCAATTATTTTATAAACTTAAATAAAAAGGAGGTGAACAATATGGAGACTCAAACAGTAGAAGCGCCTAGACCTGTAAATCGTTTTCTCAAGGAGGCTCAAGACTTTATGGGGGGGGTACAGCCTGATCGGGTTATTATTGGAATGGCCTCGGGTTATAGTTCTGGTCAATGGAGGCAAGATATTCAAATTCTTGATTTTGGTCCCGATCTCAAGCGGAAGGGATTTAATGAAAATTTACCACCTCATTCAGGAAGTCAAACAGACTGGAACGACACAAAGGCTTATTTGGAGGGAATAGGAGTTACAGATAAAAAGGCTCAAGTACTACATGAAGATTATCAGTGGGGTAATGCAGAATATGGAAAAAATTACATTACCGCAAGATTGTCAGAATTACATTCTGGTTTGCGATCTGTTCGAGATTTAAGACAAGAGCTTGAGACCGTAACTGAAACTGATGAAAGAGACCGTATTACTGACGATATTGCTGGCATAGAACAAAGTAAACAGGGAATTTTGGCCTCACTACAAAAGGCAGGATATAAACTACCTTTTGAAGTGTAATCTCTATTTAAATGTTCGGCGGAGCCGAGCAAAAATCGCGCGCGCAAAAAATAAAAAATATTAGCGAGGCCGAAGGCCGAGCGAAGATGGCGCGGCGAGTGTCCGGCCGCACTCGCCGCGCCTACCTTTATAATAATATTTAACCAATAAATAAATCCGATATTGTTTATCGAAACTGTAAAAGTACACCTCGGAAGTGTACTAGCTTGACACATCGGGATTTTGCGATAACGTAAGTTTAAAATCCCGGATTGTAAATATATTTCAATCCGGGAGTGAAAGAATGATTTGCGTTTAAAAAACTGCTTTTTATGCATAAACAATGCAATTTAAGGAAACTGGAATTAGTTTTCGGAGCAGCTTAAACGATACTGCGTCGTGTGCGATGAGATGGGACGCGAGCATATTCGAAAACACAGAAACCCAAAAGAAGCTTCGGAATGTATAGCTTACTTAGAAAAGCATCTCACTACCGTTGGCTTTTTAGGACATGGGGGCGGAGTGTATCTTCGATCTGTCCGAGAAGAAGTAGAATTCAACACTCAAGCTCGAGCTCAACATTTACAGGTAGTACCTGTATCTTATTGGTCCGAAGACACAATTTACTATCCGATTCTTGATAGGGCAAAACCTATAGATACGGTCGTGATTGAGAGAGGGAATGCAGCGTTTCCCTTAGTCAAAGCGTGTTTCGCAGATTTACGCCGAGCGCACAATGTGGGACTTGTTTATGGTGATAGATGGCCCAACAATATTCTGGTTTCAGATAATAGAGTTTGGAATATTGATTTTGATGTAGCCTACGAAGGCCCATACACTCGTGAACTTGAAGTGGCAGAAGCGATTTATTACATCGCGTCTAGATCTCAAGGAAAACTTACCGAAGAACGCCTATTACAGCTAATTGGCCAACCCTGGTTTGAACTACAAATGATGCAGACCTTTCTGTCCGGACATCACATCATCCAAGCAGATTAGCAAAGGATATTAACTGAATTTCTACGCTCGAAACTTTCATTTAAGTAAGGGTTTTTGAGTCATCAGATTGACAATTACCTTGACAAAAAGGCGGACAATTGGTAGAATACACCCACCATGTACCAACCAAAATTTGCTTTTACTCCAGCCTTGATCAACCACCTCACTGCGATCGAACGGCTTTACGGCCAGTTGATCTCCGAACGGCTGATCCCGTCTTTGAGCCTTAAGCTGACCGAGGAAAACAAGATTTTGGCTACCCACTATTCGACCAGCATCGAGGGCAATCCTTTGTCCCCGCGCGAAGTTACAAATATCCTTCTTGATGACTCGATTCCCACCACCAAGAGCGAAAAAGAGGTCAAAAACTACTTTGACGCCCTAAATCATGTTTCAGTACTGGCCATGCAGCGTAAGACTCTATCTACGTCCTTGGTACTCGATCTACACCGCTTTGTGATGCGGGAGATTGATAAAAAACAACCAGGCCGGTTTCGTGACTCCGGGGTCATTGTAGGGCACCGTAACCTGTCTGGATTGGTCGTCAAACACAATCCGCCGGCCCACAACAAAGAGGCCATCAAAAGCCGCCTGGAGGACCTGTTTGACTACCTCAACCGCCCCTCTGATTTGAGCCCTTTGATCCAAGCCGGTATCCTTCACCATGAAGTAGCTTATATCCACCCGTTTTACGATGGCAATGGCCGGGTCACGCGGCTTTTAACAGCCTATTATTTGTTACTTCATGGCTATGAAGTCACCAAATACTTCATTTTGGACGATTATTATGACCTAGACCGTCTCGAATACTCTGATAAGTTACATTCTGCTGATACAGGCAACAAGACAAAATGGATCGAGTATTTTCTCGAGGGGATTGCTCACTCCCTGAAAGCGGCTTTAGAGCGCATCCATGACCTGACCGAGCGGCAAATAGAATCAATCAAAGGCGATAAGCGGGTACTCGTCACCAGGCGTGAGGAAGAGGTGCTGCAAATCGTGGTAGAACTTAAAAAGATTAAAACTCAAGACGTGGTAAAACGCTTGCAAGTTTCCCGCCAACAAGCCCAGTCATTACTTCACAATTTAGTTGAAAAGGAAATATTGGAAAGAGTCGGCATCACAAATCACAAAGAATTTGAGGCGCCCCTGGGAGGAATTGAACCTCCAACCTCATCGTCCGAAGCGATGCGCTCTATCCAATTAAGCTACAGGGGCAATCTATTTCTATACCAAATATTGTTTCTAGCTGTCTTGCGCCTATGACAATTTGCACATCTTACTTCACATTTTTTCATCTCTTCTTCAATTTTTTTTATAGTGCTGTTTTTTATCAAATGTGAAATGTCAGATATCTTGTTTTTACTATGATCGAATTCTAGAACAACCGGATCGTTTTCCCCACAATCAACACATGAATACTTAAGCAAATAGTTTAAAACATACTCTCGGTTCTGTTTCCTAATAATGGAATTTCTCTTTTTAGCCTTATGCAAATAGTAGTCACGGTTATTATTGTAATGATTGCGAACCTCTCGTCTTGTGCATGTCTTACATGTTTTTTGTCGTATACCTAGTGATTTAAACTTAAAATTGAATTCTTCTAAGGATTTAATTTTTTTGCAACGAACACACTGTTTCACCTTTAAAGTATATCTTATTTGGTCCTCGAAATCCACAATAAATTCCGAAGTTTATTCTAACCTCAATTATTAAACCTTCACTGTTCTGGCACTTCCACTACTTCTTCCCGTTTTTCGCGGATGAAGGAGGTCCATTCTTCCACAACTTCAATAATGGTTTTGAGAGGCGCCTCGATTAAAAAATCCAAAATCACGGTCAAAAAATTGATTCTGGCCAAACCTTTGGATAAATACACGCCCGTACTCAAAAAGGGGAGCGTCAAAATATTAAGTAAGTAACTCACGATATTTTCTTTGTCCGAGGTGACTTTGAGTTCCGAAGCGGTAAAGCGCACCCGGAAACCAAACAGCAGTACCAAGGATAAAAAGGCAAAAAAGATGACGATGCCCAAAACCGTAAATTTTAGTTGCAGCAAAAGATAAGTGATGCCGCCGAAAACTGCTAGAAACAATAATAAATAGATGATCGCAAAAATTTGTGATAAAAGTGATTCCTGGTGCTGGGTAAGGATCGAAAACGGCAGTTGTTTCGGCACCTGGTTTTGGTAAACCACGGTCTTGAGTTTGGCTATGATCCGCTCGGTGTTGGCCGCATCCGGAGCCCTGATAGTCAGACCTATAAGCCACATCATTCCCGGTGGGACGATGACATTTATGCCGAGCGGGAGATAGTTTAGGCCCCCAAAGCGGTAGAGTTCATACGGAATTTCGATAAGTAACGCCAACATTACCTTGGTGACGAAAATATACAAAATGCTTCTGACGATCCCGCGGTTGACTTTTTGTTGGATTTGGTCGTATTTGGTTTGGCAAATAGCCCGAACCTTGCCCTCAAAAGTATTTGGATCTTCCAAAGTCGCTTGGGTTTTGCTACCAACTTCTTTGACCAGTTGTTTAAAGATTTCGAATGCAGCTACTTGTTTTTGAATGATGCGGAAGAGTTTGTCTTTGTGGGGAAAACTCAAGTGTTTTTCAATTTCGGTATAGACGCTATGAAATCTCCCTGCCAGTGCATCCAAAGTTTCAGTTTTACCTGCCAACCAGTCAGGAAATTCTTTGACCAATAGGTGATAGCGCATGATTTCCTCGTCTGATTTGGCGAGCGCTCGATGGATCGCGAGGTAAATCTGGATTTCTTTTTCATGTTCACTCACATCATCCCGCCAGATAAAATACTGCCGAAACCAAGTGTACATGAGTATCACATACGGCTCGCGGTTTGACGGATCAACTGCTTCTTCAATTTCGCAAGAGGCGATACCCCAGACCCACGGTCGCAGCTTTCCCGAAGTCACACCAGTACTCATGGTCGTGAGTTTACCCAAAAAGACTAGGTATTTACTGATGATGCGAGCCACATCTTTGACCTTGCTTTTAGGTACTGTGTCATTGGGTAAGTACCGCGCCCAGATAAGTTCGCGCAGGAGCACTTGGGCCAGTCTTTCCGTATCGTGGCTCGCGCGCTCCCACAGTAATCGCCGCAAAATGCGTTCAATCGCATTTCTCCGCAGGACGTGTTCCCCCTTGTATTCGACGATGTTGCGGATCCGCTCGTAAATATGAGCAATCGTACCCAGTACTTCACTCACGCGGATCGCCGGTTCGGCGCCGCGGTTATAAAGCTCCAGGCTTTTTTGCCGCTCATCCAGAAATTCTTGGGCAATCTGGGATAGCTGCAGCTTGGTTTCAACCACAGTCGGTACCAGAATCTGCGCCGGAGTGATTGCTGTCGGCTTTTCCGGCTCGGAACTGAATAAAGTCACCATAGTTAGTTATGGTGTAATGGTACAGCTTCTTGGGGTGAATGTAAATTACCGTGAAACGAGCAAATATTCGCCGAGGTCCGGCAAATCCTTGCTGAATATGGAATCAAGAATCAGGAGTAACTATTCCTTATTTATTACAGATACTTTCCGGCCTCAAGATAGAATCAACTTGTCTATTTGCTCGCCTCGCTAAAACTCCTGCGAAGCGAGTAGAATGATCTGCATCTTTTATTCAGCAGCAAAAATAGAAAACGGCCAAGCACTCACAACTATTGTACTGAAAAATTCCTTTCGGCTCGTAATACTGCTATAATTCTGACTTAAATTAACTCAGGAGACATATATCATGATGCAAGAGCGCGGTGATGGATTAACCACATCAACTAAAAACGCATACGCCGGTCTGGAACTCAGTCCATATGCCAATTTGTCCCCGCAAGAACTACTCCGATTGGAAATTAAGACTGAGCGGGTTGAACAAATAGCGTTGAACCAAATCGTGGTTGATGCAGGAATTACCGATGATCAACATGTTACAGCTTTAGCAGAATCAATGAGCGGTCCACGAGGACAACTATCAAGTCTTATTGTTCGAGCCAGGACAGTAGATCAAGATAGCATCAATTACGACGTCATCGACGGTTTTCATCGGGCTAAAGCATTACTACAGTTGGGAAAATCCACATGTGTTGGTAAAGTAGTATATGGCTGCAGTGACGAAGAGCTTTTTGATTTACGGGTACTGGCAGCAAATTCTGTTCGTAGTGTCTCCTTCTCAAGGATTGCTACTTGGATGCAAAGCTCATTTCGGCAAACGCCTTGGTATGTTAGAGGTTTAAGCTTAGTACAAATATGTACATTACAAATGACGGGAGGAAAAGGTAGTCGTCTGGGACTGACTCCTGAAGAAGCAAAGCAAGCACAAGAATGGATTGAGGAGAAAGTCAGAAGATGGAGTCGACCAGTCTCTGCAATTTTTAATATTGCACGTGCCTATGAGGCAGCAGATCCGAATTTGATCTATCAAGTACGTGTTGGCGGAGGCGGATCACACGGAAAGCATGGGGAGTTAAGTCCTGCCAGATTTTCTGCCATCGTCGTCCCTTTAGCAGGTGAATTTGATTTGCAAAGAAGGTTGGTTGAAGTAGTGTTAAAACACAACTTCGTGGCTAAGGACGCGGAGATCCTGGCAAAAGCAGTTGCCTTTGTCAAGGAAATTCCCCGTTTAGTCGATGAGATTATTGCCAACCCTGATATTGCGTTAGAAACGTTAAGGAATGATCATGCGGAACCTTCTAAATCGCAAATCAACGAATATCAAACGCTTCAGGTTGGCAGAAAATCACTCACTACTATTTACCGTCGTGAAAGGAGAAGTAAAAACGGTTCACCACCTCCGAAACCAGTAACTGTGGAATCAGCTAACCAAGATAGGCGACTAGATACCAGAATAGAGGAGTTGGAAAGGCAGCTTGAGACCGCTGTATTGTGGTGGAGGAATAGCGAGAAAATTTCCGAAACTGAAAGGGAAATTATGGTACGGTTCATAGAAAAAACAGAGAATTTAGAAGAAATATCAACAGCGATGAGTTTAACCCCTTTCCAAATTTTACAATTTATTCAATTAGCTTATCGGAAATATTTTATCGAACTTCGAGGTAAAAATATTCTTTAGATAGAAAATTTGAAAAAAGAGGGATTTGTCAGTTGACGGACCCCCCCTTTTTAGTAAAGGCAAGAGATGAAGAGGAGTTATTATGATAAGCTAGTTGAACACCTGCATTTCGTAACTCAAGTTAATATATGAATCAGACTGTGGTAGTAGGTATAACCGGGGGGATTGCCGCTTATAAATCACTCGATCTTGTCCGGCTTTTGAAAAAAGCTGGTTTTGACGTGTTCGTCATCATGACTGCACATGCTACAAGGATGGTTCAACCAAGAGATTTTGAAAAAGCATCAGGGAACGAGGTCTTTAGAGACTTATTCGTTAAGGGCTTCAACTTCAATACTGTATTGAATACTAGAAAAGTCGACCATATTGAGCTAGCTGACAAAGCAGATTTATTGGTGATTGTCCCTGCCACAGCCAATATCATCGCCAAATTGGCTCATGGCATAGCCGATGATTTTTTGACAACTACCGCCCTGGCTGTGACCAAACCCACCATCATTTGCCCTTCGATGAATGTCAATATGTGGAACAACCCCGCGACCCAAGAAAACATCCAAAAACTCAAAAAATTTGGCTATCAAATTGTTGAACCGGTATCCGGTATGCTCGCCTGCGGATACGAAGGTAAAGGTAAGCTTAAGGACATAAAGCTTATTTATGATGAAATTTTGCGGCAATTAAATCAAACTCAATTACTAAAGGGCAAAAAAGTTATCGTCACCGCAGGCGGAACTA
>Ga0075640_163_pt1 | contig 9290 bp, 10 predicted proteins | sample RifGroA1_FD_68392 | JGI IMG/M metagenome (GOLD analysis project Ga0075640, IMG submission 68392) | Microgenomates (Gottesmanbacteria) bacterium GW2011_GWA1_42_26
GCCCCTTTTTGCTTTAAAAGATGCGAAATTATTTTGAATTCTTGTAAGGTAAATATATGGCTACAGCTTTTCGTACCAAAATAAATCTGATTTTTGGTATCGTCATAATACAGCGTATCTTTTGGAATTTTGTTATAGACATAATCGCGGAATAATGTCCCAAAAAGCGTATAACCAGATTGAGCTTCATAGTGCACTAAGCCTATTTTAAGCAAAAAATCTACAGGAAAAGTAGTTTGGGGAAGTGCTCCAGTTTTTACAACATGTGTAATAATTGAACGTTCTTCGACATGCAGTACATTCCAAATATCACTGCACACCATATCAAGTTGCGAATGAGCAAGGAGCAATTTTTTCGTTTTTTCCACGTCTTGAGAAAATGGCGTTTCAGCACTTGCTAGCGCATAGGCAGCGTATTTTACTAATTGTGCATGACCTCCACATATAGTATAGATTGTTTCTCTGACCTCAGTGCTGAATTTGTTTCCTAGTTTTTCTGCAATTTGTTGCAGCATAAAATTTACTTCAGCTTTTCCGAGGAGCGAAACGTAAAAAATGTTTTGGGAGAGCGCATATTTAAGATTGTGTAATTTTGGAAGGATGTCTGGTGCAAAGATATTAACACTGGAGAGGAAAAGGTAAGTTACTTGTGACTTGTTTACGTTCATAATCGCTTCAAAATTAAGAAAAATACTAGAAGATAATGAAAGTGTAATTTCAAAGTCATTGAGGATAAAAACAACTATTAATCCCTTATGGGTAAGTATAGAAACATATTGTTTAATCAAATCAAGTAACAAAGGAGGCACAGCTGTTGTTTGAGGTATTTTGAGATAATCCACGACTTTTTTAAGCTGTTTTGCAATAAGAGCAAGATATGCTTGATTTGATACTTCCAAAAGCTCGTCAGGTTCAACATAAATAAAAACGGTTTTGGGAAAATTGGTGCCTAAGACTGATTTGATAATTTCTTTTTCTTTCAACAAAAATTTGATAAGTGTACGTCTGCCACCTCCTGCCACAAAAAAACACGTTGAGCAGTCGCAACGCTTGATGGGACTGAAAATCGAAGCAGCCACTTTTTTGAGATATTTGTATGATTGAGGTTGAGTATTCATACTCAGAATCTTATCAGGATTCTTTCAGTTTTTGTAATCTTATCATTGTTTTAATGAATGTCAATCCATTTATTTACTCTTTGCTGGACAATAAATGTAAAAATACATATAATTTAGGGATTATTTACTGGTAGAGAGCGATAATTACTAAGATGGTATTCTATGAGGTCTAACACTGTTTATTTAATACGTCATGCACAACCTGATAATCCCAAGGGAATTTTCTATGGACGCCAGTTTGACTTACCACTCAGTGAATTGGGCAAAGAACAGGCCCTGGCCCTGGCCCTCCAATTTAATCAAATGAATATCCATCCAGATATCATCTTGACCAGCCCTGCTCATCGTACACAACAAACTGCGGCAATTCTAGGAAATGTTTTAGGAGAAGTGGAAATAGTAGTTGATCATGATTTAGATGAAGTTTGGTCGAAAGGTCTTGAGGGTAAACCAATTGATTTTTTGGCCAAACTTAGTTGGGATCCTTATAACTATCAAGGACCTCTTGGTTACTCCTATGATATTGAATCTCCAATAGATATTGTAGAGCGGATGGTGAGGGCAGTTGAGCACGTTCGTAAAATGGGTAAATCACCCTTCATTGTAGGGCATGGTGATCCACTGGCATTTTACTTTTGGCATGTACTGACTGGCGGCAGGGACTTGCCTTCAATTCAAAAATTAGAGACAGATAGACTGTATCTTAGAAAAGCATGGGCTTGGAGAATACGTTTTGTAGGAAGTAGAGGCGTTGAGTATGAATCAATTTCACAGGAAAAACGTCTTCGTGGGCGAGAGTCAGAATAAAACTAACGTCCTATTTGTAATACACTAGAAGTGTATACATTTAAATTTCTATGAAAATTACACGTAAGTTTTCTCAGATTGGAAATTCTATTATTATGCTCAATATGCATACAAGGCAACATATCATTGCCGAGTTGCCTTTAAAAAAAAAGATTCAGGTAAAAACTGAACTTGGTATTCTACTGGAACTGACTCCACATACATTAGTACCCCATCCGAACACGTTTCAATTAATACAGATGGCGCAAAAGATCGTCTCGCAAAATCGTGATATACAAACAATTGCCGATCCAGGTACAGGTTCAGGAGTAATTGCTATTTCCTTGGCTAAGCATTTCCCTGATAAAAGAATTTTAGCCAGCGATGTGTCAAAAAAGGCGCTTAAAACTACTAAAAAAAATATGGGTCTAAATAAAATTTCAACCATAATAGTTTTTCAGAATACATCTGGATATAGAGTATGGTTAAAAGAACTAATAGGACGAACCGTTGACTTCATTGTGGCTAATCCACCTTTTATTGGTCGCAAAGAATACTATTCACCTGAGTTTGTGAAGCATTGGCCGGAAGCGCTCTATGAACCCAAGTCTGCAATTTTAACTTCTGACCCTGAGGGACTTGAGCCATTTCTGAAAATATTCAAAAATGCGTCTCTACTAAAAACAAAATATATACTTTTTGAATGTAATGCTCTAAATATTGATAAACTTGAATTACTATTGAAGAAAAAATCAAAATCGGTGGAAATATATAAAGATCAAGAAGGTCAAAAACGATTTTTATTTATAACTCTACACGGTAGTAAAAGTTAACTCAGTTTCATACGTGTCTTGACGCATAACAGAAAGTACTACGGTCTAGGGTTGTAGGAATCGGGTAATAATAACTCATTGAGGATCTTGCTAGAACTACCAGAAATTGAAATAGGCATGGAGTGATTTATTGATTCGTTGAGACTTAAGTCTCAAATTCTATTTTAGGGTTAGAAATAAGTTATCAAATCTTTGCATTTGTATACTTCATTTTTCTTCTTTTCAGTTCTCTCATTCGAGCTTATAATAGCCACATGGATAAACCTATTTTGGAAGTAGAAAATCTCACTAAGACTTTTGGTGATTTCAAAGCAGTCAATAATATTTCCTTCACAGTCTGTGAAGGGGAGATCGTGGGGCTGTTGGGTCCCAATGGGGCGGGGAAGACGACCACGATCCAGATGCTGTTGGGTATCATGACCCAAACGAGTGGAACCGTTTGCTTCAGCCTACTCACATTTGCAGAGTCGGATCACGGTGCGGCAAAATTTGACCATAATGGCAGGGTTATATGATATTCGTGATCCTAATAAGCGGATTGATGAACTCCTTGATTTATTGGAAGTTCGCGATTTGGTTGATAAATTATATTGGCATCTTTCGTCAGGACAGAAAACCCGAGTAGTTTTGGTAAAAGCTCTACTCAATAAACCCCGACTCATTTTGATGGATGAACCAACTGCCAGTTTGGATCCGGAAATCGCTCAAAAGGTGGTGGAACTTATTCGAACTCTCAGGCAGAAAGAAAATGTCGCCATACTTTACACGAGCCATAATATGGCCGAGGTGGAGGAATTATGCGATCGGGTAATGATCATGGACAAGGGTAGAATTGTTGCAGAAGATACGCCTTTAGAACTCACAAAAAAGATAGGCACGGCGCGTCTAATAGTGACCTTTGATGCAAAACAAGAAATTGTTGGCAAATACCTGACTGAAAAAGATTATATTCACTCGTTCCCGCGGGATCATGTAGTGTCTATCGAGGTATCAGAACAAGACATTCCCAAAGTGTTGTTTGGACTAGGGGAAAACGGTGTATGGATAACAGAAGTTGATATCAAAAAGCCAAATTTAGAAGATGTATTTTTGGCAATTGCCGGGGGAACTTATGAGCATAAAGCGGATTAAAACATCGATTTTACATAGCTGGTATCACTTTCGTCATAGTATGGAAACTTGGGTGGATGTGTTTTGGAATTCGGCACTGCAGATGTTGGTGTTTTCATTTATCGCGGCCGCTTTTGTTGGCACAACCAATGAATTGTATGGCGCATACATAGTTGTGGGAATGATTTTATGGAATATAGTCTGGTCGGCCGAGTATGCCATGACGATTGGTGTACTATGGGAAATTTGGTCACATAGTTTGAGCACACTTCTGATCTCTCCATTGACACTGGAAGAGTTTTTATTAGGTCAAGCAGTATCCAGTTTAATAAAAGCTATTACCTCGGTCATCGTCACCGCGACTATTGGGGCTGTGGTTTTTCATTTTTCCCTTTTGACACTTGGATGGCCGCTAATCATTTACTTTATTGAGCTTTTTATGTTTGGAGGTGCATCTGGCATGATCGTTCTGAGCCTAATACTTCGCTGGGGGACGGATGTTCAGTCGCTGGCATGGTCTCTGATTTTTCTGGTTCAACCGTTCGGTGCGGTATTTTATCCGGTTGAGATATTACCTATACAAATACGCTGGATCGCCTATGTGGTGCCGACTACTTATATCTTTGAGACGATCCGAGGACAATTGCGAGATGGATCTGTCAATGTAAACTATAACCGGGCTTAATATTGTTTATTTAATATTCAGTTATGTATTTTTGCGAACCACATTTTCAGCTTCAAAAAAAAGCGGGGCATTTGCACGAATGGAGGGGTAATTATGCCAGAACTACCTGAAATTGAGACAGTCAAATTGCAGTTGCAAAAATATTTGGTGGGGCAGAAGTTGGTGGAGTTGGAGAGACTGCATCCAAAATCTGTACAGGGAGATATTCTATTGGTTCAAAGTAAAAAAGTTACCGGCGTGAGGCGATTTGGGAAGATGCTGGTGATTGATTTAGCAGGAAGAAGATTGCCGCGTCTCCGCCAGACGGGATAAGTAAAGAAAGAAATTTAGGCAGCGCCTTAAAAAACAGGATTGTCGGGGGACATCCGACTGAAGATTGGTTGGGAAAGTTGCCGAGTAAGCATACGCGGGCGATATTTCATTTTTCCTCGGGTGATACGATGTATTTTAATGACCAGCGGATATTTGGTTGGGTGAAAATACTCGATTCTAAGTCGCTTAAGGAACTTAAGTTTCTTAAAAATCTTGGACCTGAAGTATGGGATATTACAGACCAAGAGTTCTACGATAAAATCCACAAACGCAAAAAGCCGATCAAAATTTTACTTATGGATCAAAATGTGATTTCCGGTGTGGGAAATATTTATGCCAATGATGGCTTGTGGGAAGCGCGGATAAGTCCCGAGACATCTGCTGCGGCTCTCACTTTAGAACAAACTAGTGTACTTCGAAAAGGGTTAATTAAAGTTCTTAAAGAAGGCATCAAATACGGTGGAGCCACAGCTAGCGATGCCAAATACATTGACCTTCAGGGTTTGGGCGGCCATTATCAAGAACACTTTCGGACTTACGATCGGACTGGAGAGAAATGTTTGCGCAGTGACGGCGGGATCATAAAAAAGACAGTCTTGGGCGGCCGGGGAACCTATTTTTGCCCCAAGTGCCAGAAATTATAACTCCCCCTAACCCCCTCTTAATTTAAGCGGGGGAAGGGTTAAGCTGGGGAATGGGGCGTTGTTGACAGTGGCTCTCTGATTGTCCCAAATGGCGGGATTGATATCCAATTTTTGACCAATTTCAATAATTTCATTCGAAAACAAATCGCCGACCACAAGCGGCGATTTTTTATTATCTGTGGTGGGGGAGCTACCGCCCGAAATTATATCGAGGCTGGAGTAGAGGTCACTCATCACCGATTGGCTGATGAAGACAAAGATTGGCTCGGGATCCACGCGACGCGCCTAAATGCCCATCTTATTCGGACTATTTTTCGGGATATTGCTTTTCCCAGATTTATAAAACACTACGACCGGGATTACCATGTGGCTGACGAACCAGTCGTTGTTTGTTCCGGATGGAAGCCAGGCTGGTCTACTGATTACTGCGCAGTCCTGATTGCTGAAAAATACCATGCTGCCAAAATCATTAACCTTTCCAATATCGACAAAGTCTATGACAAAGATCCGCGAAAACATGCAGATGCCCAACCACTTGATAAGATAAACTGGCATGAATTTGAAAAGCTCGTGGGAGACAAATGGGCGCCGGGTTTAAATACGCCTTTTGACCCAATTGCTACCAAGAAAGCAAAAAGTCTGGGACTCACCGTAGTTATTTTAAATGGCAAAAATATTTACAATCTTGAGGCCGCAATTGATGGAAAAACGTTTATGGGGTCAACGATTGCGCCGTAAATTCTAACTCACCCCTGCCTGCGCAGGTAGGGAGGAATTAGTTTGCACAACTTCTTCTAACTCGTTACAATGCCCTCAATGATGATTCACAGACTGGAACTAACTCACTTCCGCAATTATTCCAAACGCACGATAAACTTCCAAAGAGAAATAACCGTCTTTTTGGGTCCAAATGCGATAGGCAAAACCAATATATTGGAAGCGCTGTTTTTGCTGGCGACTGGCAAAAGTTTTCGTGCAGATCGGGATACGGAAATGATTACTTGGGAGGAAGAAGTGGGGAGAGTGAAGGCGAAAATCGTAAGTCCATATGTCATTCCCGGCCTGCCTGCCGGCAGGCAGGCTTGGACCGGGAATCCGTTACTTTGTAAAACTACAGATCCTCGCTTTCGCGAGGATGACAAAAAAGAAAACCCTCGGCAGCACTTCGAGAATAGAGAACCAGATTTTGTAGAACTCGAAATCGTCTTGACTGGCGGCATGGTGATGGGAATGAAAGCCCCGCTTAAAAAATTCTTAGTCAATGGCGTGAGTAAACGGATCGTTGACTTTGTGGGAAATATGCCAAGTGTTTTGTTTTGGCCTGAGGACTTGGAACTCGTGATTGACTCGCCGTCACTTCGCCGCCGGTACTTGGATTTTGTGCTCACCCAAACTGATTGGGAATATCGCCGCAGTCTTTTGTCTTACGAAAAGGGGGTGCGGCAGAGAAATCGATTACTTGAGCGTATTCGAGACGAGGATATTGCCCGTAGTCAACTCATATTTTGGGACCAGCTACTGATTAAAGATGGAAATTATTTGACCAAAAAACGGGAAGAGTATTTGGAATATATTAACCGTAGCCCAAAACCATTCGGCGACTTTAAACTCGTTTATGATCCCAGTTTCATTTCCGCAGCCCGACTTGAACAGTACAAAGATGCCGAAGTAGCATCCGGAGTCACTCTTGTGGGGCCACATCGGGATGATTTTGGGTTTTTTGAAAGTGACCGCGATATGGCGAAATTTGGTTCTCGAGGCGAACAAAGACTCATCGTCTTATGGCTCAAACTTGCAGAACTTGAGTATATTGAGTATGCGATCCAAAAAAGACCCATGTTGCTTCTTGATGATATTTTTTCTGAGCTTGACCATAAGCATCGAGAAGAAATTCTCAAAATAGTTAACAAGCAACAAACGATCATCACTACTGCGGATCGGCATTTTTTGCCAGAGGGATTACTTAAGGTTGCTGAAGTGGTAGAATTGGGGAAGTGACATATCGTTTCCCTCTTTTGGCAAGCCTGTCGGCCTTTCATCCAAAGGATGATAGTCCTTTGGACTAGGTGGAAGAGGGTTAGAATGAGTTATATATATTTATTCTACTTTCTTGTTCAGCCAAGAAAGTAGTCAAAGAAAGCTGCCCCGTGAAGGTTTTCTGGTGTTTCTAACTTCGGTTTCGGCCGAGACAGAGAGCGCATTGATTGTTGAAGTCATAGTCAGAGCACGACTGCATATGACGTTATATGCGTACCTCAACTTGTCGGCCTCCACCGGTCGTAAGAAACACTTCAGAAAACCCTCAAAGGGGGATTAAATTTAAGAAAAAATGAAACAAGTATCTGTTAATGATCTAAAATCTTTATTTCTGCCGCCTTCTGACTCTCACAAGGGCCAAAATGGGAGGCTCTTAATCATTGGTGGGTCGCACTTGTTTCATGCGGCTAGTCTTTGGGCGCTTAAAGTTGCTTCACGTATTGTTGATCTTGTTCATTATTCGTCAGTCGCGGAAAACAACGAAATTGTGCAAAAATCCAAAGAGGAATTTCGGGATGGCATCGTAATTCCGCGCGCCGATATTGAGTCGTATATTGAGGAGGATGATTGCGTTTTGATCGGACCGGGGATGGTGCGATCAGAAAAATCAAATATCAAAAATCAAATATCAAAAACACATATCAAATATCAAAAACTGGAAGACATATTGCAAATTACAGACGAAGGAGAACAAACTGCGGCGTTAACTAATTATCTATTAAAGAAATACCCTCACAAGCAGTGGGTAATTGATGCCGGAGCTTTGCAGATGGTAGATATTGGGTTGATCCCCAAAAATGCGATTTTGACCCCGCATCAGGGAGAATTTGCCGGACTTTGGGAAAAAGCAGATAGTTCGCAGTTGGCAGTTCGCAGTGGGACAGAACTAATATTAGCAGATCAAATAAAATTATTTGCTAAACGTCATCAATGTATCGTATTGGTTAAAGGTGAAGTTGACGTTGTGTGCAATGGGGGAGAATGCGACGGCCGGATTTGTGTACCGGGAGAATGCCGGCAGATCTCGGGTGGCAATAGTGGGATGACCAAAGGTGGTACTGGAGATGTGCTGGCTGGATTGATCGCGGCACTCGCGACCAAAAATGATCCCTTCTTAGCCACGATCGCCGGCTCTTTTATTAACAAACAAGCCGGCGACGCGCTCTACAAAACTGTTGGTCCATTTTTTAATGCTTCAGACCTGGCTGATGAGATACCAAAGGTGATGAAGGAGTTGTTGGTTCACCAATAAAATCCCAAGGTGCCTGCCTAATCCACTCCCGGGGTGTACCTGGGGGACAGGCGCGAAGCTATTCCACCTAACAGGTGGACAACACAAAAAATGTAAGTTGTTACACTATGACAGAAATAGCTACTCCTGGTTTACATGAAGTAAGTCATTTACCTCAATTCTATTTTCATGGGACTAACCTTCGTTTTCTAACAGAATCTTTGCGAAAATCAGGTTGAATAAATCCTTATTCACTTATATATGTAAGTCGTGATGTTTTGGAGGCTGTTGATGTAGCGATGACACAGGGGAAAGACTATAGTTCTCCTGCAGTTGTTTTGGTCATTGATCCAGGAAGGAATACTGCTAAATTTTATGTGAAATATCAGGGTAATAAAACAGCTGTCTGCACACAAATAGATAAAGGAGCTATAATGAACTCATTTCAAAACTCAGTGTCATTTGAAAATAGAGCCCTTTAACAACTAAAATGGACAGTACACTGGAGGTGAACTGTCCATATGTATGATATTA
>Ga0075640_165_pt1 | contig 7847 bp, 6 predicted proteins | sample RifGroA1_FD_68392 | JGI IMG/M metagenome (GOLD analysis project Ga0075640, IMG submission 68392) | Microgenomates (Gottesmanbacteria) bacterium GW2011_GWA1_42_26
TGTTTGTTAGCCAACAATTTCAGGTACTATTTCATTCCCCTTCCGGGGTGCTTTTCACCTTTCCCTCACGGTACTCGTTCACTATCGGTCTTGTTTTGTATTTAGTCTTAGAGAGTGGCCTCCCTAGCTTCCCACGGGCTTTTGCGTATCCCATGGTACTTAGGAACAAACTAGAGGTAGAAAAAGTTTTGCGTACGCGACTTTCACGCTCTGTGGTCTGCTATTCCGAGCAGTTCTGCTACCTTTTCTACTCCCATATCGTCTGCCCTACAACCCCACGACTTGCGCCGTGGTTTAGACTTTTCCGCTTTCGCTCGCCGCTACTGACGGAATCTCAAATGATTTATTTTCCTCGGGTTACTTAGATGTTTCAGTTCACCCACTTACCTACTTGTCGCTATAATGCTCCGCACGAGAAGTTAGAAGTTATTAGTTCAAAGTTCATAGTTTACAAGGAATTATTTTATAAATATCCTTATGCACTTCGAGCTTCGATCTTTAAACTTCGAACCCCTTGTGCGAAGCACTTTTACAACAAGTTTCCCGATAAAATCGGGAGGGTTTCCCCATTCGGAAACCGCCGGATCACAGGAGTATGGCTCCTCCCCGACGAGTATCGCCGCCATATGCGTCCTTCTTCGGCAAAACAAGCCTAGGCATCCATTGTTGGCCTTATGAGTAGTATTTTATATCAATCCCGATTCTCTCGGGATCACATTATAAGATGGAAAAATTACACACTAAAATACTATTCTATTGTCAAGGAGCAAAACTCTATTGTTATATTGCTACATTGTTATATTGCTGATTTGGCTTTTTTCTCAACAATAAAGCAATAAAACAATACAACAATTGTTTAATCGGTGGACCCGGGCGCCTGCCTGCCTTTCATCCAAAGGATGATAGTCCTTTGGACTAGGTGGAGAGTCGTCAGCCAAAGGCTGATCCGCCTTTGGCGGAAACCGCCTACCTCTTCACTGTCTAGCGAAGCTAGCTCCTGCTCCGCAGGACAAATGCAGCGTCCACCTATAAATCTTGTGGACCTGACCGGATTCGAACCGGTGACCTCAGCATTGCAAATGCTGCGCTCTACCAGCTAAGCTACAGGCCCATCCGGTCTAAATCCAAGCTATTTATCGATTATAAAGTGCTAAAAACAAAAAAAAGCTGACCCGAGGTCAGCTTCAACTAGCTTCAAAAGACTATTACGCACGCCAAAAACGGCTTTGGTTTAAGTTTAAAGTTATGCGTAAATTTCTCATGAAGTAAGTGATACGACCTCCGAACAAATCGTAAACAGTATTGTAGCTTGCCTGATTCTGGCTGTCAAGGCCTACTTTCGACTAAAATTTCAACTAAAATCAGTTCTTTTCAGATCCGAGAATTTAGTTTAAAATGACAATATCGCAATATTGCAAACAAGTGTTACAATACTAGACATGCTCAAAATCACCTATTGTCAAAACTGTATGCATATCTTGGCCGATAAAACCCGGGCCAAGATTTTGGCTTCTCTGGCTCAAACTTCTCCCCAAACCGCCGGTCAAATCGTCGCCCAGTTTCATCTTCGTCAACCTACTATTTCCCATCATCTCCAGGTCTTGCGCGATGCAGATTTTATCCGCTCCCAGAAGAAAAGCAATCAAGTCTATTATTCAATTAATTTAAACTGCCACAAAAACCCCCAAGCCAAATGCCTTTTGCTCCAACCCTCCACTCAGCTTCCTTTATAATATACAATGAATCTATGAACCAACAACCTCTGTCTCAACCGGTTGAATCTCCAATCGATCCCTCTCCATACTCAAATCAACCCAAACCAACTCCCAAACTCCCGCTTTTAATTATTCTTCCAATTTTAATTGCAACCATTGCCGGCGGTATTGGATTTTTTATTTCTAAACAAGCGGCAACTCCTAAATCACCCTCAGCTCCACTAGTAACCTCCACCCCAGTTCCAAATGACCCCACCGCCGATTGGAAAACATACGTCAACACAACACTGCATTTTTCTTTTAAATACCCTCCATCCTTGCAATATATTGAAGATCTTGATAAGGAACTAAAATTTTTTAAGACAAACAAAACAGAATTTCCTACACTGGTAATCAGATATCAAGATCAACAGCAAATTACAGACCCACAAAAATGGATTACAGAAACAAGCGATATAGCATCAATACTTAAGTCATCAAAAAACACATTTTTCGTTCTGCAATCGAACGGATGGTATAAATCTAGTGATTTTATTAGTACCGACAATAGTCGTAGATATGCCTATTTATTTAAACAAGATACTGTTGTTGAGATTAATACGACTGAAGACGAAACACTCGACCAAATCCTCTCCACATTCAAATTCCTTTATAATATATAATGAATCTATGAACCAACAGCCTCTGTCTCAACCGGTTGAATCTCCAATCGATCCCTCTCCATACTCAAATCAACCCAAACCAACTCCCAAACTCCCGCTTTTAATTATTCTTCCAGTTTTGATCGCAACCATTGTGGGTGTAATTGGATATACTATCGCTAAGCAAATGACAACTCCCAAACCACCCTCAGCTCCACCAACAGTCTCCACCCCAGTTCCGAATGACCCCACCGCCAACTGGAAAACATATACAAATACTCTTGCAGGATATATTCTGAAATATCCAGATGAGTGGACGCCGATGACAAAATCTGCAGGTTTAGGCTTAGATAATGCTAAAGATGATGCTCAAGAAGTTAGTATTAGTTTGTTGTCTATTAAAGTATTCGACTATCCTTTACCAAAATATGAATACCTCAACTGGAACAAGGAAAAAGTTAACCTTAATGGGATAGAAAGTACAAAATATCAGAAATATGACTCCGCGGATAAAGTGTTAAAAGAATTTTATCTTTTTTATAACCCAAGGACACAGAAGTACATCCAATATTATACTCAAGACCCAAATCAGCAAAACAGGAAAAAATATGACCAAATCCTCGAAACATTCCGGTTCACCAATTAACTAACTTTCTTAATTATCTTCTCCAAAGCAAACAAAAAGGCGGCGGTGCGCATATCGGTTTTGTATTTTTCCCGCGTCTTCCACACACCATCAAAGGCCTTATCCATATATTTTTTAAGTTTTTTATTTACCTGCTCTTTAGACCAGTGTAAATTTTTGAGGTTTTGATACCACTCAAAATATGAGACAGTGACACCTCCGCTGTTGGCAAGCACATCTGGGATGACCCCAATCCCGCGTTTGAATAAAATCGCATCCGCATCTGGAGTAATCGGCCCATTGGCCATTTCCAAAATCAATTTAGCGCCAATTCTGCCTGCATTACGCGCCGTAATTTGGTTTTCCAAAGCAGCCGGGACTGGCGGACCATTCTTCTGTTTACATTGAAGTGTCAACTCCGGATTTAACCCTTCAGGTACATAAATCCCACCCTTGGAATCAGAAACGGCAACGACTTTAAAACCTTGTTCATGCAGGAATTTTGCCATGTTAAACCCGACATTACCAAAACCTTGAACTGCAACAGTAAGAGGAGCGTTTAGCGTATAGCGTCTAGCGTTTAGGTTTTTATTACTAGACCCTAGACCCTGGCCGCTAGACCCTAATTTTACCAGCGCAGCCAACAAAACAAACAACCCTCCCTTTCCTGTTGCCTCTTCCCTTCCCTCACTCCCACCTTTATTCAATGGCTTTCCGGTAAATGTAGCTCTTAATTCATTCTCTTTTACCTTAATTCGTAATTCATCATTCATAATTCGTAATTCGTCTGTCATCCATTCCATAATAGCCGCATTCGTATTCACATCCGGCGCTGGCACATCTTTGTAAGCTCCAATATTATCGGCAATTGCCCGCGCATAAGCTCTGGATAATCTTTCCAATTCACGCTCTGACAATTCTTTGGGATCAACAATTACTCCACCTTTACCTCCTCCGTAGGGAATCTGCGCCACCGCGCATTTGATAGTCATCCAAAAAGCTAGAGCTTTGACTTCGTCAAGTGTCACATCTTGGTGATAACGAATCCCGCCTTTATAGGGACCTAAATTGTTATTGTATTGCACGCGGAATCCATGGAATATCCGAATTGAACCATCATCCATGGTGACAGGTAGCATCACATCCAAAATGCGGTTGGGGTTTTTAAGAGTTTCCAACTTTTGGGTAAGTTTTTGTTTTTCTTGAGCATTTTTTGTGTGGGCGAGAAGTATTTTTGCAGCCAGTTCAAGTTGCTTTTGAGCATTGGCAAAGGCATTTGCACTCATAATCCATCCTTTCTCAAAATTTTTTAACCGCAACATCATACCACAAAAATATTAAAAAGGGGTTAAGGAGTAGAGAAATGTAATTGTTCAGATTTCCGATAGAAAATCGTCATCGCGAAGGGCCAATGGCCCTGTGGCGATCTCATGAGATTGCTTCGCTACGCTCGCAATGACAAAAGGATAATAATGGCAGTTGGTAATTAGTTACCAAAATTGGGCACCTGTTAAGAACCCGCTGCAATCAGATCAGGGTACCTGTTGGTTCGCAACTACAGTCTTTAAGCTATCATCTGAAATTCCTATATAAAATCCTGTGTGATTGCGAACCGACTTGACATCGTTGGACGTTGCTCCAGTGGTAGGTAAAGAAGAAAGTGCACCCTTTCCTAATAATCCAACATCTGTATTGCGTGAAGCAAAAGCCAAATCCCCTGCTCCCACAAAAGTGGTATCTGGATTTGGCAGCGACCCATCAGCAAATGGAGTATTGAGAATTAGTTCACGAAACATTTGCGGTGCGTAAATATATAAAAAAGGAGAGATCGTAACAATATCTTTCTGACCAGTTGTAGAATCATATCTAAAAATAGGTGAAGGTCCTGCACTATCAGTTCGAAAATCTGCACCCTCCAATATAGCTCTCGCAACTTGACTGCTTATAAGATTGTTGGGCACGCCAAATTCTCTCTGTCCTGTTCCTGGATTAACTTGGTTGAAAGAAAACATTAGATTTACTATGCTACCGGTGTCTGGCACGTTGGGATATTCTGCCATTTTCCAGCTTCCATGATCATCAACAGCCAAGTACAACGCTCCATTTCGTACTGCTCCGGAAGCGAGCTCTGAACCAACAAACTGGTAAGGCACGATTCTATCAGTTGGTCTAAATGCACCACTTTTGATACTATTTTGGATCCATATCTCAGCCAACATATGCTCAGGATAATGATTTTGTGCATATGCATCACCCGTTGATACACCATATGCTAATTTTGTAAAACTCGGTTCTTGAGTCATCACAAATGGCCCAACTGCAGCCACAGTATTTTGCGGAAAATAGGTAATGGTCGCAACTACTCCTTCAGGCAACGCTTCTCCAAATATCGTCTGACTTTGCTGCCCAAACAACTCAAGTAAATATTGCGTTCCTTGTTTATTTTTTAATTCATCCGGTAATTGAAACCTTATTACTCGTGTGTCAGTTGCCGAATCTATCATTGGTTCGATAACTAAGTAATTGAGTGACATATCTTTCACAAACTCTCGAGCTGTTTTTGTACTCTGAACTTGGTCAAATTCTGAAACTAACGCTAGAGGAATTTGTTGATGGACGAATTCCGCTGTTGCAGTCGGCGTCACAGTGCTTTGTGGTACAATCACGGTAAAATCATTTGAAGTCGGTACAGTATCATCAATAGCAAAATCTCCTAAGATAGATTTTCCTGAAGTACCTGTGACGAGATTCCATGCAAGTTTGGTACCTGTTTCAACTTTATCCAATCCATGTTGTTCATCAAATAAGGCCGCAGCGGCTCTTATATTCGGATCAGAATTATTTAAAATTGCGTCTTTTAGGCTCTGCTTTACATCAGTTGGAACATTTTCAACCCATGCAGTTACACCTATAAAGTTACCAGAAAGTGTGGCTTGTAATGGGATTTGATGAGGGGCAAGAATATCTAGCGCAGGTGGACCCTCTGCCAGTTTTTGAAGCACTCCTTGTCCTGCAGTACCTAAAGTCATAATCGCCTGTACGACGCCAAAAGCCTGGTTGCGTAAACGCGTCTGTTTCTGATCATTTGCTTTCCAGCCTAAAAATCTTTCGTATGCGCTTGAAAAAAGTCCTGCAGCTTGAGTCACGTGATGTGGTTTTACTCTCCCAGCTACAGTTTTTACCTTTGACTCAAGAGAAGTCAATCCTCTTAAAACTTTCCCTATAAATCCTTGACGTGCTACCCCTTTCTCCCGCGTCAATATTTTCATTTTTTGCTCATATCTCATCCGTAAATTTTCCGGTAACCACTTTTCTTCGAGTAATAGAGTTATACCCTCTAATTCGGTTGCTCCCTTCACTTGATACACTCGAACCAAAGCTGCGGCTAGATCAGACTCTGAGTGTATTTTTTTCATTTCAGTCAACACAACTTCCTGTACCCTTTCCCCTTCAGCAACCACCTCTTGAAGTGAGACGAGATTTGCTCGAGCTTGAGCATTATCAGTTTGTTTTTCCAATGAGTGAATCTCACTTTTCATATCACTCTGAATAGTATCTGGAGTTGCTTCAGCAGCGAGGCGTTGTTTCAATTCGTCAATTCTTTTTTGTTCTAAAAACGCTTCAGTTTCGAGTTTAGCTTTACCGACGGCTGTTTTAATTTGCTGAGCTAATACGCTACCAACCGTTGATTCAGTCTGAGGGACTTCTCCTCCCAGGGCTACTATAGCCAACTTATTAGCACGCTGCGCCACTTTCACTTTTGGTTTTTCATCTACACCCGTAACCTCGGGCTGAGCTTCAAATTTCGGTAATCCAGCAGTAAACGTTTGTGCAAGACGATCAAATATCAGATCTTGAATGAGAGGATCAGAAGTAGCTTCTTTGACTTGGTTGTATAATTTACTTGCAACGGGCGCAACTATTTGCTCAACAAAACTGCGGTGCAACTTCGTATACGGGAGTTGCCTGTGCATCTCATCAACCACCTGATGCCAAGGACTGTTTGACACACGTAAAGCCTCACGCGTGTCAATTTCTTGAGCGTGGCGCATTTGCATTTCGAGAGATCGCGCAGCTAGAGCATGAAATTTCTGCTCTTCTGTTCGCTTTTTAGACTTGGTGCCTGAATAGTGAGTTTTGAGTTCACCTACTAAATTTTTTGCTGCTTCAATATCTGCATACCCCAACTTATCAACACCAATTCTTTCATGTACCAACTCTCGTATGGCGAGTTTCCCCTCTGGCGTCAGGTGAGCAACTCGCCTACGCCCTTCTAAGGCTTCAGGTATGGCAATAAATTTTGAAAAATCCTGTACTTTTGCACCAGGAAATAACCCTTCCGCTGTACCTAAAATCCTTTGCGGTTTTGGCATATCTGTTACGAGTGGTGGGGCTTGAGCTTCAACCATATTTTTTACTTCTTTGATAGATTTTTCATTGACTGTATCAAAAGATTGTTTACCAAGTGATCTAGTCTTCTATCAATTTTATAGGCTCCATCTGTAACCATTCTAAGATACTCAATTATAACACTATAGGTCAAGTTGAGAGCTTCTTTGTCATCGATTGTGGCCAATTCACGCTGAAATTGTTTGAATGTAAACTCCTCAAGGCTATCTTTCAAAAATATTAGGATTTCGGCAAAACAAGCTTCATAAATATGTTCATACAACTCTTGGTCTTCTTGTTGAGAACGAAATCCTTTAAACAGTTGAAATTTCTCCCTAATTCGCTCATCCAGGTAAAACTTTTTCATAAAAACGCTTCCTAGATCCATAGTAAAGAAAGTTGGAGACTGCTGTCAAAGGTGAAAAGAAGGAAATGAAGCAATTCAAAAAATCTTTTGCAAAATGGGAGAGATGTTTT
>Ga0075640_162_pt1 | contig 6357 bp, 6 predicted proteins | sample RifGroA1_FD_68392 | JGI IMG/M metagenome (GOLD analysis project Ga0075640, IMG submission 68392) | Microgenomates (Gottesmanbacteria) bacterium GW2011_GWA1_42_26
TCAGTTCAAAACCTTGATGCAAAATTACCTTACCAATTCTGATGCTGATTATTTACCTTCGGATGGTAAAGTGAATATGCTCGATGGAGGATATGTGATGAAATGGATAAATAGTCTGGGTGACAGTCCGAATCCATCAACTTCAGCCAGTCCTTGTGCCGGATCGCCAACAGCCACTCTTATTTCACCTGCTAACGGTTTGAGTGTAGTGCCAGAATTTTCAGGTTATGGAATTGATTTGGCAGCAGCATTCGTTTACAACACCTGTAACAACTCACGTCATCGTGAAATATGGACTCGGGACGTGACAGCGGGAGCGGATTTTACGAATTTGTGTTATTTTGATGCAGATACAGGCGACGGGGAATATTGGTGTAGAATATATCAACCAACTGATGGTCATACATATGAATGGTATGCGGTAGCTAGAAATGAAAATTCTTCTGTTCAAAGCAATATTTTTTCTATGACCGTTAGTATGGTTCCTGATCCAAATAACCAGCGGCCGATCGGCTATCATGATGCGTTTTTTGGGACACAAGACAGGTTAAATTGTCGGGTTGCGGGGTGGGCAACAGACCCCGACGATAAGAATATTGATTTGGAAATCAAAGTTTGGTTACGTGATCATGCAACCGGGGTATGGACAGCTTATTTCACCGGAAAAGCTGATAAATACCGTGCAGATCTGGAAACAGCTGGAGCCTGTCCGGGTGGAACTTGTGCTTTTGATGTAGATATTTCTCAGTATATACCCGCTAACTCTATGAGGGCAGTTGTAGTTCGGGCACGAGATGCGGAAACTGGAGAGTGGATCGATCTTGGTAACACCAACCAAGATCTGACCTGTAGTTATTGATCATGGTGGTTGAGGTGAGCGTTGGCTACAGTGGGGAGGACTTTGTCCCAATTCAAAGTGTATTTCCCAAAAATGATCAACTGGAGGCTAGGAAAAGTGCTTGATATGAAAATAACACTTGACAAATAGTTATACTTTTTGTAAAGTGATATTTACATATGTTCTTTGCGCGAAAGATCTACCCCTCACTCCTTACTCATGCCCAGACTCCATGGGTGACGGTGCTGACCGGGATGAGAAGGACAGGTAAAACAACGCTCATCAAACAAACACTCGTTGATTTACCCAACAAAAACGTCCTTTACCTTGATTTGGAGCGCCCGGAAAACTACGACAGCATCAAAGATGCCTTTATCGCCCGCGGCATATCTCCCCAAAAACCCATGATTATCGCACTTGATGAAATACAACTGGTACCGCTCATACCCAGCGTGATCAAGTATTTGTCCGACCATTTTGGGATCAAATTCATAGTCACCGGATCAAGTTCTTACTATCTAAAAAATTTATTCTCCGAGTCGCTCTCCGGCAGAAAAAAGATTTTTGAACTCACTCCTTTGGATTTTGGCGAGTTTCTGACATTTAAACAAATTCCTTTTGCCCAAAAAGACTGGAAAAAAGGAGAATTTGATGACGTCGAATACTCACGTCTTTCGGCTTATTATGAAGAATATGTGCGTTTTGGAGGTTTTCCGCAGGTGGTAATAGCTGCAAGTGAATCTGAAAAAAAAGACGCTTTAGCAGATATCATGGCTTCATACATTAATGTCGATATTCGTTCATTGAGCGATTTTTCCGATGAGCGCAATGTGTATGCATTGGTAAAACTACTGGCCGCCCGCATCGGAAACAGGATAGATTACAGCAAACTGGCACGGTTGACCGGCCTTTCCCGTCCCACAATCACCAACTACGCGGCTTTTTTTGAAAAAACATATCTGATACAGACAGTGTTGGTCTTTAGTCATAGCATTGACAGGCAAATAGCCAAATCTAAAAAACTGTATTTTTGTGATACTGGTCTCGCAAACAGCTTGGCAGAACTTTCAAGCGGGGCCCAGTTTGAAAACACGGTTTTTCACCAGCTCTTGCATTTGGGTGAGGTGAACTATTTTGCGCTCAAAAGCGGACAGGAAATAGATTTTATTTTGGAAGGGAATGTGGCGATTGAAGCCAAAGAAACTCCCACAACTGATGATATGACAAGACTAGAGCGTCTGGCGACCAGGACAGCTCTTTCTAAAAGTCGGTTGGTGGGGAGGCATAAATCACCCACATTTACCAATTATACCTGGGCCGGATCGATCACATGATCAGCTCTCTCTTTTTAATTACTCGTAAGTACGTTATAGTAAATACGTGAATACACAGATCCAACTTCAATCTCCCTTCGTACTCGTGATCTTTGGCGCGACCGGCGATTTGGCCCAGAGGAAGCTTGTACCGGCGCTGTTTCATCTATTTATGAAAAGACTCTTGCCCGAGCACTTTTTTATAGTCGGATTTTCGCGCCGGGAATATTCGACACAGGACCTACGTGATTTTTACTCCGAGGCGATCAAAAAATATGATACCGGACACCCGTTTGACCCGGCACTTTGGGACCAGTTTTGCGGAAAAATTTACTACCAGCCGGGCAACTTCGCCCAAAACCACGGTTACATCAAACTGATCGAAATGCTCAAACAATTTGATACGCACTTAAATGCCTGTGTGCCGCGGTTCTTTTATCTAGCTACTCCGCCGGATCAATACGCCGACATCCTCAAATTTTTGCACGAAACCAAACTGTCTGAAGGCTGCGGTCAGGGAAGCGACAAATGGACCAAAGTGATGATTGAAAAGCCGTTTGGGAGAAGTTTAGCTGATGCGCAGGCTTTGGATAAAAAGCTTGCTCAAACTTTTAAAGAAGCTCAAATTTACCGGATTGACCATTATTTAGGCAAAGAAACAGTGCAAAATATCTTAGCCTTTCGATACGGTAATACTATCTTTGAGCCAGTTTGGAATAGTCAATTTATTGATCATGTGCAAATCACCATCGCCGAAACTTTGGGGGTAGAGACGCGGGGCAATTTTTACGAAGGGGTGGGGGCACTGCGGGACATGGCCCAGTCGCATCTTTTGGAACTTATGACCGCGATCGCCACCGAATCTCCGGCCCACTATGATGCGGAAGGAATACGCGCCGCCCGGGCCAAAACCATCGCTCAAATTAACTGTTTCCAACCGGAAGAAGTAGAAGACAATGTGGTGCGGGGACAATATGGATCATCCGTCATCCTGGCAAGCGAAGCGCGTCCAGGATCCGAAACGGATTCTGGAGTCGTCACTTCGTTCCTCCCCAGAATGACAAACAACATTAAAGCCTATAGGGAAGAGCCAAATGTTGATCCTAACTCCAACACAGAAACCTTTGTGGCACTCAAGTTGACTTTGGATAACACGAGATGGAGAGGTATTCCGTTTTATTTGCGCACCGGCAAACGTTTACTCAAAAAAGCCGCCGAGATTTCCGTGGTGTTCAAAGCGCCGACTCTGAAAATGTTTGATAGCAGGCAAGTTGCGGCGGTCGCCAATGTCCTGACCTTTCACCTTGAGCCAAATGAGGGGATTACAGTGACTCTCAATGCCAAGAAAATCGGGTTGACGACAGTGTTTGAACAAGTGCCGATGAGTTTTGATTACAACAAAAAAGAGGTGTTGGCCAATCCTTATGAAAGATTGCTTTTGGACGCAATGAAAGGCGAACAGACACTATTTACGCGTACGGATGAGGTTTTGGCTTCGTGGCAACTTATGGCTACCATTACCTCAGTTTGGGCCAAAACGCCACCCCAGTTTCCCAATTATGTGGTTGGCTCCTGGGGACCAAAGGAAGCAGATGAGTTGATTGAAAAGGATGGACGATCCTGGCTATTAAAATAATTTCAAATATCAAATTTCAAATGTCAAATCAAACAAAAAATCCCAATGCCAAAATATATGATTTGGAAGACCGTACGGCCAAATTTGGTGAAGAGATAATTGATTTCGTAAAAACGCTTTTAGATAATCCCATAAATCGTCCGCTTATTAGTCAAATTGTTAGATGCGCAACAAGTATTGGTGCAAACTATATGGAAGCTGATGGAGCAGAATCAAAAAAAGATTTTTTCCATAAGATTGGAATATGCAAAAAGGAATCAAAAGAAACAATGCACTGGTTACGCATGATTGCCCGGGCAAACCCCGATAAAAAAAGTGAATGTGGATTGTTGTGGCAAGAAGTACATGAATTGACATTGATTTTTTCAAGCATTATTAGTAAAAATAATAAATAGTTTTGTACATTAAGCATTAAAAATTGATTTGACATTTGTCATTTGTAATTTGAACTTTTGTCTCGCGAATCGAGATCTGGTTTCGCCAGAAACTTATGCAAGTCGCAATTATCGGTTTAGGCAGAATGGGTAAAAACGTCACTTTACATTTGTTGAAACAGGCCGTACCGGTGATTGCGTTCAATCGTAGTCGGGACGATGTAGATGAAGTGGTAGGGATGGGAGCAACTGGTGCCTATACACTGGAGGAAATCCCGGATAAATTTACGGAAAAACCTGTAGTGGCTATCCTTTATTTACCCAGCGGTAATCCAATCGAGCAAGTACTATTTGGGTCCGAGGAACAAAAAGGACTGGCCGATATTTTACCCAGGGAATCGATCATCATTGATGGCGGTAACTCCTTTTATAAAGATTCCCAGCGTCGGTATCTGCAGCTCAAAGAAAACGGAATGCGGTTTCTGGATATGGGTACTAGCGGAGGGCTCGAAGGAGCCCGTCATGGGGCGTGTCTGATGGTGGGCGGCGATGAAGTGGCGTATGAAAAAGTCAAACCAATACTTAGTAAAATAGCTCAACCTGACGGTTATGGTTATTTTGGACCGAGCGGGGCAGGGCATTATGTCAAAATGGTTCACAATGCGATCGAATACGGGATGATGGGGAGTATTGGGGAAGGATTCAATTTAGTTACGAATTACGAATCACGAATTACGAATCAAGGAAAAGAAGAAAGATCCTCTTCACAAGTTCCCTCTCTTAGGTTAAGAGACCTGCCTGCGCAGGCAGGGGGTCAGGGTGAGTTACGAAACGAGGGGTTCAAAATAGACCTGGCCAAACTTGCTAAAGTCTGGAGTCATGGAAGTATTGTTTCCGGGCTTCTCATGGACAAAGCAGCAGCTGCTTTTAGCAAAAATAAGGAGCTTAGTGATATCACCGGAGAAGTGCCTCGGGGTGAAACCGAAGCGGAAATGGAATGGCTGGAAACTACTCCAACTCCACATCCGGTGATTATCGAAGCCCGCAAAGAGCGCGTCGCCACAAGAAGCAAGCCTTCATTTACCGGAAAAGTCATTGCCGCCATGAGGCGGGAATTCGCAACAAGTTCTTTGTCTGAGACTTCAACTGCAAAAGGCGACTCAGGATTATAAGAAACCAGCACGGCTTTACCATTAAATAACAGCAAATCACTTTCACTCGTCTCCGTGATTTCCATATAGCGGACCTGGTTTTTGGCTGCTTTATTATTGGCCTCATTTACTGGATTGTTTGGCAAAATTTCTCTGGTTGCCACTTGCGAACCAAAGAGTCGGGGAGCATAGTCTTTGTCAAAATACGCCCCAACTACTCGGGAATAATTACTTGACAAACAGACAAAATCTACTTGTTTTGCAGTTAAAGATTCCTCATAAAGAGCCTTGATGCCAGTTGCTCCAAAGTGAATCTGCACTGCAGTTTCATTAGTTAACGTTTTCATTGATAAATCACCCCCTCTATAAATGAAAAATGTAAATATCTCCGCCAAAGGCGGATCGGCCTTTGGCCGAAAAAATCAAAATAACAGCACAACTTACGCACTAGAGATTGTCTGGCGAAGCCAGATCTTGCTTCGCAGGACTTCGCCTTCGGATCGCAATGACAATCTAAACAACAAGTCATTCCGTAAACCATGTTTAAATATTGTCCGTTGATTGAACATATACAATACTGGTATAGTAATTAAGAAACAGTATTTTGTATATTTGTTGTCCAAAAAATGAACAAGAACATCAAAAATAGTAGCATAGCCAGTTATTTACATGATTTAGGGTTGAACGATGAAGAAACCAAGGTGTTTACAATTTTGGTGGACTATGGCCAACTGACTATCTTGGAGCTCGCACGCAAAGCTGAAATCAACCGCACGCGGGTATATCGATTACTTGAAGTTCTTAAAGAGCAAGGATTTATCAAAGAAATCATCGATGAGCACAGGCGTCTGATTCAGGCAGCGGATTTGCATACGCTCGAATTTAAAATTTACGAAAAAGAAGCGCAAGCGAAACGTTTGCGTGAATTGTTTCCGGTGGTGGCTTCTTTGAACTCATTTCAAAACTCAGTGTCATTTGAAAATAGAGCCCTTTAACAACTAAAATGGACAGTACACTGGAGGTGAACTGTCCATATGTATGATAT
>Ga0075640_153_pt1 | contig 6262 bp, 7 predicted proteins | sample RifGroA1_FD_68392 | JGI IMG/M metagenome (GOLD analysis project Ga0075640, IMG submission 68392) | Microgenomates (Gottesmanbacteria) bacterium GW2011_GWA1_42_26
GACCTGATGAATTCGCTTCGGTTCGCAAAACCAAATTGCTCAACAAAACTATCAACTTGTTTCAGTTGTCCATGTGGAAGAGAAATGTTTACTGTACTCATGTCTCATATGATAGCAAAGTTTGTCAAACTTTGTCAATAATAGCATTTATTAACCCCCAAATTTCTTTGTAAAACTGTGGGTCAGAGCTACGGCCAAAGCATCGGCGGCATCATCAGGCCGCGGAATAGTTTTCAAGTTCAGAAGCCGCTTGACCATTTCTTGAATTTGTTTTTTATCAGCTCTACCATAGCCGGTGATCGCCATTTTGACTTGCAGTGGTGTATAAGAAAAAAGCGGAATTTTCCTAAGCTGTGTAGCTAGCATGACGACCCCTCTGGCTTGACCGACAAGAAGTGCAGTTTTGGCATTGGTATTAAAAAAAAGTTGTTCCATGAGGTCTTTAAAAATGACTTCCAAACGCACTTCGGGCGATAAATTTGATGCAGTAGTTATAGTTCCGACACTGATAAAGGTAGAGTTTGATTTGGTTTTTGAAACTATTCCCCAACCAGTCGTGGCAGTCCCGGGATCGATACCCATTATAATCATAGAAACATTGTACAATTATCCAATTATCCAATCAACAAATTATCCAATAAAGTCAGGACTTACGCATTATGTCATTGCGAGGAGGGATGTATCAGACGGTACGTCCCGACGCGGCAATCTCAATGATGGAGATTGTCTGGCGAAGCCAGATCCCGCTTCGCAGGAAGAATTTGATTATTGGATAATTACTTTTAATGTTCCTCTTGACATCGTCTGATCGCTCGTGATACTTTGTGATTAGTAACGATATTTTAAATTGAGGTAGCGTATAGTTATAGTATTTATTCTGCTCTAAACGCTATCCCTAGGTGATGAATGGCCAGATCTTCTCACAGTTCGCGAAGTCGCTAAAATTCTCCGCGTCTCCCCGCTCACTATCAAAAGGTGGGGTAAACGAGGCAAACTCCCCGCAATCCGTATCAATTCAAGAGGAGACAGAAGATACAAAAAAGAGGCAGTAATGTGGCTCTTGGGTTTACAACAAAAAGGACAGGTGTAAAATTTTATCAAAATTCCCTCTCTTTTAAAGAGAGGTTAGGGTGAGTTGCTTATCGATGTAATAAATGTTTGAATAGTTTCTAATACTCCGTCTCTGTTTTTAATCACTTCGTTATCCCAAAATCTTATTACCAACTCAATCGCAACCTTTTTATCAAAACAGTAAAAATCCAGGATATAGGGACCCACGCTAAATTGGCGATAGAATTTATTCCCATTCAACTGTTTATTTCGTAATTTTGACCAAAGGAAATATTCAGCATAAGTTTGATTCATTCGAAGAAATCTGCGCTTCTTTTTAAGTGAAAGATTGTTGGTAAGAATGCAATTCACAAACAACTCCCCTTCATCCCCTCTTCTAAAGAGGGGAAATAAAGCTCGAAGAATTTTTAGGTTAATTTTAAATCTTGCAAAACTCTTTACTCGCTAGGTTTTCTGCGGCGTCTTTGGGGTCGATCATATTTACGTTGAGGCCGGTACCAAGTTCAAACCCCGCCCGGTGGATAAATCTAGGAATGATCCGAATAAACCAGTTTTCGCCGTGGTAAATATAGAAATTGTAGGCAAAAGGTACATCGGCCCGGATTTTTTTCACTTCCGGATTGTCATAACAACCCTTGAGTCGACAGAGTGTCGATTTCAATATTTGCGCCAGATCCTTGATCTCTTCATCTGAAATATTGCCAAAAAGCGTTTTTTCTTTTTTGGGCGCAATCCACACTTCATATGGCCACTGGGAAAAATCCGGACAATATACAGTAAAATGTGTATTATCTTCAACAATATTGTTTACCGGCTCTCGTGCTAGTGCATCAAGATTGATTTGATGCGGGATCACGACCAGTTGCGCGTGCGGATGAGTCAGCGACGCTCCGGATGAAGTACCGTGATTACAAAAAATCAAGACGTGCCCATCACTTTGATGTGCTTGATAACGTTGCCTATAGGTTTGTAAAATCAAAGTGACTTGTTCAAGGGGTAAATCTTCAAGATCATGACTCTCGTCCGGACTGTGGATAATGACTTCGTGTATATCGGTAATCGGAAATTTATTTGGCACCACCCGGACTTTCCATCCCGGCTTGCCCGACTCACCTTCTCCAACTCTATATACTTCAGGAGGCGTCATGGACTCATTGCCAGTGGCAAAAGGATTTACTTTGTATTTAGGTCCGGAAGTTGGCGCAGCGGGATCAGCCGGACGATTGACGCGGCCGCCGGCAATCACAATCCATCTTTGAGTTTTGACATCTGGTACGAATTTTGCCATGTTTAACAAGTAGCTTAGTTATGAGTTACTTAGTTACTTAGAAATCTGCCAAAGCCAAAGGCTCTCCTTCGGAGCTGGCGGACTAAGCTTCTAAGTTCAACCAAAGGCTGATGGGCCTTTGGCCCAAACTAAGCTACTAAGCCTCTCCATAATCACCTTACCACAGTTTCCAAATTGACTCAATAATTATTTACTCTTTGTTATTTACTCTTACTTTTATTACTCTTGACAGGTATGACGAAATTATATAGTATTGACATACTATGCAACTAGTTACTGTCGGTACTAAATACCAAATCGTTATTCCCAAAGAAATAAGAAACAAAGTGCGTGGAATCAAACCCGGAGCCAAGATGAATGTGCAGGTTTTGGATGATAAAAAAATGGTGATAAAACCAATTACTTCTGACTGGGTTGAACACTCATATGGTATTGCTAAAAAGGCTTGGAAAAACATAAATCCAATTGTCGAACTCAAAAAAATGCACGATGAGTGGGAAGACAAATTGGCAGAATATGAAAAAATCCTTTCAAGGCATAAGTAAAATCGCTCTCGACTCCAATATCTTCATCTACTATTTCGGAGGCGATCCCATCTTTGGTCCAAAGACAAAAGCCGTCTTTAATCTCCTGAAAAAGAAAAAGGGAGTTACAAGTATAATCACACTTACTGAACTACTGGCTTTCAAGACAGACCAAAAAACTCTCTCCGAAATCGAAGAAGCTTTTTTTAATACGCCGAATCTGAATATTGCAGACATTGATAAAGCTATTGCCAAAAATGCTGCTAGAATACGACACAAATACGGTTTTCGTTTAGCAGATTCATTTCAACTTGCTACGGCAGTTGCATTCAAGGCAGATATATTTGTGACCAATGATAAAAGGTTGAAAAGTTTCCCGGAAGTCAAAATCCAACTCCTTTCCGAAATTTCCTGATTACACGCCTATATTCCCCTTTGTCAAACAAAAACCCTCTTTACTCTCAAAAACCAGACCAACTGGCAAAACGCACGTGCGCCAATTGAGAATGATTCTCGATTTCAAGAGGGTTCTTGCACTTATTTTCTTTTGCGGAAAAGCTGTTCTGCATTTTGCAGAACGTTTACCACTTTCGTGGTTTATTTAACTGATAACAGAGTTACCCGTCGCCTTGCGGCGCCTCTTGCGAGTTTAATGTATGTATAGATTCTCGTTAGCTGCGTCTGCTAGAGCTGGCTGCTGAAGATGAACCTCCTGCAAAGGCGCCGATTCCGAGAAGGAAACCGAAATCATACCAGTTCCCGTTATTGTGAACTTGGTAGACTCCGTAGTCCCCACCGAACAGATTGCCGATGAAGGCGAACAAGGCAGTCCATCCATCCCAGAGACCGTTCCAAAAACCGTAAACTTGACCAGTTTCTTCCAGCGGAACGTTCTTCATGGGGTTAGTCGTCCCACACGCGGTGAGCACGACGGTCAGCAGAACAGCGACCAGGAACAGGGTGAACAGTTTACTTTTCTTCATGTTGACCTCCTCAGGTCTGATTCAATTATCTAAAACACACTTTTGGTGTGGCCACTCGAATGAGTAGCAACTTGAGCACGAGTGACCCGTGCTCAAAGCGCTACCCACTCGGTAGAAAAGGAGGCTAAATATTCTTTCCGCAAACTGTTAAGGTGCAAGGAAAATGTCTTTGTAAACCACCAAAAAAAGCGCGGCAATCCGCCTCCGCCAGCTGGCGGATAACGGAGCGCTGGTTTAATGATTTACATGGGAGGAGTTTACTAAGAGAGAGAGAATGTCAAGTCTATAGGTTAATATATTTCGATGAAATTAAGGTTAATTGAGGCTAATATTAAAGATAAAAATATTAAGATTCCTTTTTATAGGTCTTATAAAAATAGTAGTCATAGACAACTCTTGGAGCCTGTTGAAAACTCTCAACAGTGTCATTCCGAGTCCCAATATTCATCGGGGCCTAGGAATCTCTTTTAAAAACCATAATGGAGATTTCTCCACTTCGCCCACTTCGTTCGCTTTGGTCGAAATGACAAAAAAACTAATTTTCAAACTGACTCAATAATTATTTTTAGTTTGAATAAATAATCTCAGTGTGGTATCCTAAAACAGGTGAAAGTCAGGTTTTCAACTAAATTTAGAGAGCGGTTGTCTGAAAAACTCATGGATCTAGGTAATTATGTTGCAATAGGTCTTGTTTTTGGTCAATTTGTTTCTGATAAACCATTTTCACTACCGATATTTATACTTGGAATTGCTATAACTTTAACTTGTTATTTATTTAGCTATTTAATAAACAGATAAAGGAGGTAATATGGATGCACTTGCTTGGTATTTACTTACTCTTTTGGTTTTGATAGTACTTGGTGGATTGTTTGTTATTACCCATAAAGGAAAATAAACTTATGAGCAAAACCAAACTTATAGTCAAAAATAATCAGGTGTTGGTCGACGCCGATGTCTTGTTTGAACAAATTGAGGAAGCGGGCGGCGATTGGAAAAAGGTCCGGGAGTCATACCAACAACTCAAGCGATCACTCCAAACTGAAGAAGATGAAGAGTAACTTAAGAAGCTTAGTAGCTTCGTTACTTAGAAGCTTAGAAGAACTAAGCCACTAAGCCCTCCAAGCTTCTAAGCCTCTGTCGAAGACAAAGTCTTCGACCATTCCTGTTTGGCCATGATGGCAGCTCCAACCGCTGCCGATACCAAAGGTTTGACAATGCGGACTTTTTTGAGAAGTGCTGTAACGTGTCCTTCAAAAAGAGCTCGGAAATATTTGCTTTCAAAAAGACCGCCTACGATCACTACCCGATTAAATTCATCTTCCATTTTGAGCCGTCTAACGACCCCCATCAGCGCTTTACCCAATTCGGCAATAGTTTTGTCAACGAGTTGCCTGGCTACTTCATCGCCAGTTTCTGCCGCATCAATCACTACTTTTGCAAAATCAGAGATTTCGTGAATTGAGGGTTTCGCATCGTTGTACCAATCCGATATATCTTTGGAGCTTTTGACTCCCAATTTTTTTTCAAGTTTTGTAGCTAAAAATGGGGCTTCGATGATCCCATCGTGATGCTCAACTATGGTTTGAAACATCCTTTGGGCAAGTATATAACCACTGCCTTTATCTCCCAAAAAATATCCCCAGTTCCCCGCCATTGCACCTGTACCGGTCGCATTTTTGCCATAGACATTTGCCCCAGTTCCGCAAATGACAACCAGAGCCGGCGGCAATGTGCCGCTATAAAGGGCCACCTTGGTATCATTGACGACAGTCAGTTTTTGGGCAAATCCCGCCATCACATCGGTTGTAAATCCTCCAAACAATCTTTCATGGTCTTTCTGGCTGTCACAAGCGGCAATTCCAATAGTAGCCCAAGTGATATCATTTTCGGATAAATATGCTTTACTCAAAACTCCGGCAATTGCCCGATAAACATTGGTGATAGTTTTTTTGAGTCCGATATTATGGTAATTTGCCGGGCCACCCACTTCCTCAGCTTTGATTTGTGAAGCTTCATCAATAATGACGGCGCGGATTTTGGTGCCTCCCGCATCAACACCAAGAAAAAAATTCATAGAATTTTTTCAGATGCTTAGAAGTTTAGTTATTTAGCAGCTTAGAAATTGGTTTCACATGGAACTAAGTAACTAATTAACTAATTAACTAAGTAACTAAGCTTACTTTATTATTGATCTCCAATCTTCCATAAACTTGGCGAGTCCCTTGTCAGTCAAATCGTGGCGCAAATCATAAGAGCACCAATCTCTATCAAGTGTCAATTCCTGGTATGGAATTGGCTTAAGTGCGCCATAATCATAAATAAAATCTTCTCCCGGAAGTCTAAATCCGAGACTCTCCCATTCGAGTAATATTTTGTAAGGCACGGTGATAGCCGGA
>Ga0075640_159_pt1 | contig 5796 bp, 6 predicted proteins | sample RifGroA1_FD_68392 | JGI IMG/M metagenome (GOLD analysis project Ga0075640, IMG submission 68392) | Microgenomates (Gottesmanbacteria) bacterium GW2011_GWA1_42_26
CCATTTTTGACGCGGTAACGGTTGAAAGTCGTCCGATGATCTGGAAAAAATTCAAATACCACGACTACCTCTTCGTCGCCAAACCCTTCCATGCCAATCTGAAACGTGGATTTGCCATTATCGGAAACAGCTTGTTTGAATTCTTTGACTTCTTGTAAATTTAAGACTGCGGCAATGGCTTTTTGATTGGTTTCACTTGTATCACTCGTGGATATTGGCAGGTTGGTTTCTTTAGTAGGTAGCGAGATGGGTTTTTGCCCAGGTGTCAATTTCGACCATAAAAATGTGGCAACTATTATGAGTAGTAATACTCCCACCCATTTTAGGTTGGTTTTGGAATAACTTTTGGTCTGATTTTTAGCCATTAAATTAGTAGGCCTGTCCTCCAATTTCCCTCTACTTTAAACGTACATAACCCAAGCGCACCTGTCAATACCCATGTATCTTTTTACAACTGGGTAAGTTTTAAATCGTATTGTTGGATATGTTTTTTTGTTGGCGCGCCTTTTAGATAAACTTCTTGGCATTCTTTGACCAACACACCTCTTATTACTTCAATCCGAAATTTTGGCTGTTGGTAAAACTTTGGTAAATGTGAAAGCAGATCAAGTCCACCACTGTGGTCCGGATTAATTCCAGTCACCACCCGTTTTATTTTCATTACCAGTATGGCTCCAACACACATGGGACAAGGATCATAAGTTGTATACAGCACTGCCTGATGTCGGTTTTTTTCAAGCACATCTTTAGCCTGTTCAAGCGCCAGTAGTTCTGCATGAGCCAGGCGATTTTTGGTTGAGTAACCGGAGTTATGACCACGCCCAATTATTTTGTTATTGAGAACTATGACACAACCCATTGACCAATCACCAGTTTTGATAGCTTTTTCTGCTTCTTTGATGGCCTCTCGCATGAATTGTTTATCTTTAGAATCTTTCATGGGGAAATTGTAACACAGCCTAGATAGGTTTCTAAATAAAAATGGTCCCTTTCTGCGCTTTAATTGGTTATGATTGCGGGGGTTGGAGGGAATCCGAATTTATTACTTAAGCAACTTCACAAATTGTTCCTCAGTTAGTTTTGCTCTCCTAATTTGAGATTTGAGGAGAAATCTCGCCACTTCTTTATGAAGTGGAATTGAAAGCGTGGGATATCCGGTTCTTTGAAGAATAGCATGGTCACCGGATGTATGAACATGTGTATATCCTGATTTGATAAACGCCTTGACTGCTTTACTACCAGAAATGTTTGCGAGTTTCGGCATATATGAAAGTGGTTATGCGGAGGCTAACGACATCGGAATACTGATGACTTCCTGAAAGATTGATTTGTTAGTTTCAGATTTCTCAATCGCTTCCATATATGCTTTAATTGCCTTTTTGGCGTTTGCTAAAGCCTCTCTTTTCGTTTTTCCCTGACTCATACACCCATATAAATACCCTTTGTAGGCTTTATCGTAAGTCAAATCAATAAGATAAGAAAGATTTTTTGTCATAATTATTCCTCCAAATACACACAAAGTATAACACAAAAACGCGAAGGTTGGAGGCTTACCCGCCCTTTGTCCGCAAAACAAAAAACCCTCTCTACTTTCTCAAACCAACTCAACTGGCGTATACGCTTGACGCGGCAGTTGAGAGAGGTTCTCGATTTCAAGAGGGCTCTTGCACTTCTTTTCTTTTGCGGAAAGCTGTACTGCTTTAGGCAGTATTTACCACTTGTCGTGGTTTTGTTGACCGATAACGGGGTCACCGTCGACTTTCGTCGCCTCTTGCGAGTTTATATATAAATTTGTCAGTCGGAGCTGCTGGCGCGATGGCTGCTGAGGCCAAGAACGCTGAACAGGATACTCAACCCAACCGCATGCCAGAACGGCAGAGTACCAGGCAGCAGGTTGTGAGCGACCGCTCCATTGAAGACGTCAGGAATCACCCATCCCCATACGAGGGAGATGAAGAAACCTGAAATCATCACCAGGATCGCCCAAAAAGGCAGCAGGACTATGGCTGCAACGACGGAAATGACGATGTTCCCGACAAAGCCAACGTCCGAACTTTTCTTACTCTTGCTGCTTGCCGTAGCCCCAGTTAGGCCTAGGATGCTGAACAGGATGCTCAGCTTTAAGGCCTGAACGATGGTCAGGGACGCAGGCAAGACGCCTTGCTCGACCGCAGAAGCAAATATTTGCGGCACGATCCAACCCCAGACCAACGTCATGATGAACGCCGAGATCACTGTCGCGATCGCTATCAAGGTCAGAAGACCTAAGCAACCGAGACCAATCTCACCCCAATCCTTATCACGACTGTAACGCATTGTAGCCTCCTATCAGGTAAAGTAACGTTTCACACATGTGTGTGGCTTTCCGAATGGATAGCTTTCAAGGCACATTAAGATACCCTAGAAGCTACCCACTCAGTAGAAAAGGAGGCTAAATATTCTTTCCGCAAACTGTTAAGGTGCAAGGAAAATGTCTTTGTAAACCACCAAAAAAAGCGCGGCAATAGAGCGCTGGTTTTAATGATTTACATGAGGGGAAGTTTACTAAGAGAGAGAGAATGTCAAGTCTATAGGTTTATATATGTAGGAAAGACGAAGATAATATGAGGCTATATTATGGATAAACACATAAAATAGACCCTTTTATAGGTCTCCTAAATTTTTAGTTGCGATGGTTGGGTAAAATGAAACTCCTCGCTCAAGGCACAAGGTATCCCTGTCATCCCCGACCTGATCGGGGATCTTATAGATTCCCGCTTTCGCGGGAATGACAAGTACGCCGCAAGCGACTAGGAATTACTGTTATGGATAGCTTAAAGCAACACAACTTGTTTGCGAAAAACCAGACTAAAAAGGATGCAGTAGACTGGCATTTAACCCACAAGATGCCCAAAAATCCCACCCTTGCCGAACGTATTGCGTGGCACACGGATCACAAGAAGTTTTGCGCTTGCCGCCCCATCCCCAAAAGTCTAGAAATCTATTTTAAAACGAATTGATTCAGGACTTATGCGGTGCGTCATTGCGAGGAGCGTAGCGACGCGGCAATCTAATATTCTTGAGATTGCTTCTCCGCCATCCGCCAACTGGCGGAGGCGGATCGCAATGACAATCTAAGCAACAAAACATTGCGTGACTCATGTTGATTGATACTTTTGCCGTAGATAGAAAATTCCTATTTAAACCTCATCACCGGAAATGTTGCAAGTATGGCAAGAGCTGCCGACATATAAAAAACCACAGTGATCCCAAAATGGTCAGCCAAAATTCCTGAAACAAAGATAGTGGCTGCGCCGGCGATTTGAATAAACATTTCGCTGGCTTCAAATGCCTTTTCATAGTGCGTTTCGTGAATCACATCTGAAATCAGTGTCTGTAAGACCGGACTAGTACCTTTGGTAAATATTCCCAGGACCAATGAAATGAACACCAATAACACAAATGAATCGGAAGCTACGAGTATGAGTAATATGGCTGCCATGGCAAATTCTGAAAGGATAAATACTTTGCGGTTACCAATAATATCTGCTACTCTCCCCAACAAAAATTTTCCTAATAAACTTCCCAGAAAAAAGGCGCTGGTAAAAATCACCAGCTGGGCGGGTTTGATGCCTCGCAACAGGAGAAGAAATGGTAAAAATAGATAAATATTGCTGCTAGCGAGCGTATCTCCCATGGCCGACATAAGTACTTTTCTAAATTTTCCGTCCTTAAGAAGCACCAAAGAGCTTTTCAACCAGGCGCGTTTTCCCAGCCCTATATCACTCACTTGGCGACTGTTTACATATACTTCTTTGGGCCTACCAAATTGACTGATCAAATAAATCATAAATCCCGCTAGAGAAAGAACGACCATCACTATCCTCCACCCAAATGACGGGATAAATAAAAGTGCCAGAGTCGGGACGATCATCCGCCCAATATCTCCAAGCGACATAAAATTTCCCATGTTTTTGCCTTTGGTCCCTTTGTCTGAAATTCTCGTAACAAGAGCAAAACTCACCGGATGAAAAAAAGCAAAACCGATAGCTCCGGCATAAAAAGCCATCAAAAGTAGAAAAAAATGTGGGGAAAGAGCGATGCCCAAAAACCCGAGCGAATAAAGAATTAAGGACATGAAAAGCAATTTGAATCCCCCAAATTTGGCGGCAAAATAAGCCGAGGGGATAGCAAACATCGTCCCGATAAATGTCTGGGACGAGCCCAAAATCCCAACTTGGGTCAAACTCAACGACAAATCCTTGGCTACAAAAGGCAATATCGTCGTCGCAGTAGTCCGAAACCCGTCGTTTAAGATATGAAGTAGTGAAAGCGTCAAAAGTTCAGGTTGCACCGCTTAAGTATACCAAAACGAGATATTCACCTTACAAACGAAGTTTTTAGAGCCTGTTTGAAAACTGTCTTATTTACTCTTGAATACAGTTTTCATTACAGGCTCTTATGAGCTATTTATCCTTTGAATACCAGTTTTCAAACAGCCTCTTAAGCCCGGATGTGATCCCAACCTTTGGGGTTTAGCGGCAACAACTTGCCGGATGTGGTTTTGAGTTTGAGTCCGGCATTTTGGGGTGTAATTTCTCCGATCACACTAAACGGAGTGTTTTCTGTCCGGGCGAGCTTTTTTATGAGTTCCAGCTTATTCGGGTGAAGCGTAAATAACAATTCATAATCTTCGCCACCGGATAAAACCAAACGCAGTGTCTCCTGCTTGGAATAACCTGCAACATGCAAGTTGTGATCGATAGGCAAATTTTGCTGCCAAACTACTGCTCCAACCTGGCTTGCCTGACACAAACGCTGTAAATCCAGTGCCAAACCATCACTTATATCTAGTCCGCTGGATGGCAATTTTTCCTGATTTATAGTTTGGGCAAATTTCAGTCGGCAAACCGGAAGTTCCTTAGCCTGCTGGATTTTATTTTCAAGTAATTGTTTCACTTCACTAGCCATCCTGCCCAAACTGCCTGTGACACAGAGCAAATCTCCCATTTTGGCTCCGCTCCGAAGTAGTGGCTGTTTGTGAACCCGGCCTAAGATCATCAGAGTAATACTAAAGACTGCTCCTTGAGTGATGTTTCCGCCACAAATCCTGACTTTGTACGGCCCAAACTCCATGAGTAAACCTTGGTACAACTTATCAACAAAACCTTTTTGCCACTGGTTGGGACGCATGATCAAAGAAACCAAGGCAAATTCCGGCATGGCGCCCATCGCTGACATATCTGATAAATTGGTCAGGGCAGCTTTGCGCCCCAGATACTTCGGGGTCACCCATGTATCTTGGAAATGCACATTTTCAACTAGCATGTCTGTGGTCGCGACCAACTTCTGTCCGCCAAAATCTACTACTGCAGCATCATCGCCAATCCCTATATCACCCGAATTCTTTTGGAGTAAAGGCTTAATAAACTCCACGAACTCGTCCTCGGATGTAAAATTTTCCTCCTGCGACAATTTAATTTTCCTCATTTGGCTTTTGTGAGTTGGCATGCTCCAAAGTTAACAAAATCGGCAAGTATTTGCAAAGAGGTAACCGCATTCCGAAAATTCCTCCTTGAAAACTGCCCCGGACAAGTATTATAAAGTGGTGTGTAGATTACACGTCTTGCCCGAAGGAGGATTTATGGTCAAAAAAAATTCACGTCATCCCGAATACCAATACTTGAATCTGTTGCAAGATATTTTGGACAACGGTATTTGGAAAATCAGCCACTCGACTGGAGTAAAGCTCAAATCCGTGTTTGGCCGGCAAATCCGCTTTGATTTATCTCAAGGATTTCCGCTTCTGACTACCAA
>Ga0075640_169_pt1 | contig 5553 bp, 8 predicted proteins | sample RifGroA1_FD_68392 | JGI IMG/M metagenome (GOLD analysis project Ga0075640, IMG submission 68392) | Microgenomates (Gottesmanbacteria) bacterium GW2011_GWA1_42_26
AACCCTTGTGCAAAAGCTATTCGGGCAGAGCGAGGCATATATAAACTATGCAATATCTAGAGCGTTATGTCAACCTACAAAAGGACCGTCCCCACAATATAACAGCAAAAGTTAGAGAATTTACCATTCGCCTTCAAAAAGAACGTAGTGAATATGGGTTAAATCGTCTTCAAACCGAGTTTCTTTCGCCAATTTGACTCCAGGCACATCAGTCTCAAGCTCCTCCATTTTAAAATTTGGTCCTTCACGTCTAACCTGCGGGTCATGAGGATTGAGTCTTTTTAGAGTCTTCTCTATGAGCTGGGTCATTTCTGGATAGGATTTGAGCCTTAACGGCGGTCGAGGTTCACCCACTATATCATCAAACGTAACCCGCTCTCGTCTACTAGTTGGATCAGTTAAAAAACGTTCGATTTTCTCGGCAGTATATTGAGTAATCAGGTCACGGTAGGGTTTTGGGTTTTCTGACATAATTAACGAGATTCTACTACTACTACTACTACTACTTTGTCAATTTTTAGGTGTCAGGACGGGAAAATAAGCCTGTGGATTTAGAGATGGTCTTTGGATGGTTTTACAGGTGAATCCAAACTTAAAGAAGTTTGGGGGAGTTAGTTGTGTTTATAAATATGTTTCTGCCAAAAATCTTTGAAAAAGGGGAGCGTGAGTGTGGAGAGTAAAAATCCAACTGCCGGGACGATGGCGTTGAGCCATGGGTTCGGTACGGCGATTGCCTTAAGATACAAACCAATTGCCAGATAAGTAAAGGTGATAAGAAGAAGCCTTCGGGTGAGGCTCGTTTCCCAAGTTTTATCTATCTCCACCCGAGCGTTCCTGGTTTTGATTTGGTCAATTTCTTTCTTTAAATCTTCAATTGTAGCCACGAAGCTATTATATACTGATTTGCCAAACCCGCATAATATGAAAGAAGTTTAATTCACCTCCGTCTGATTGGCAGATAGGTCTTCAGAGTCTTAGGCCGCATCCGTTAATAACATGATCTGTATTATATTGAAGGATGCGGCACAAAGGGCCGTAATCGTCCCGATTTAATCGGGACGAACGAGCCCTTAGAAGTTTAGTGAATCGTCTTCAAACGCACTTTGATCAAGTGAATTTAAGTCCTTTTCGATATCTTGTAGTTCTTTTGTAACCTCCGTACTTGTATTTGGACTTGCGCCAGGCGACAATTCATCCAAACCTGTTTCTGAAAAATCCTCCTCATTTAGCGCTTCAAGTTCTTGGGAAGTTTTATTAAGTTCAGCTTCCAGAGTAGTTCGTTGTCGTTGCCACAAGAAAAGTCCGCCTAAAAGTAAGATGATGGCAATAGCCATAAATAGATAATTTTTGTTCATATCTCTCTCCTTTCAAAGTAGGATACAGCTACTGTCTTGGCCGGTCAAGTTTTTCTTGCCGGCCAAGACGATATGGCTTCATTATGACTTAGACACTCGGACTAGGACTTGGACTGGGTTTGGAACCTCTGAGCGCTTGAAAATCAGGTTTAATGGTATTTTTGAAATAATCTCTGATATCAGCTGCGTCAGCTCGGACAATTTTTAATAAATCTCGAGCTTCCTCGATCCTAGATTTGAAAGCGCCTTCAGCGTCACCACAGTTGTAATCGTTGGCTTCTTCCAATTTTTTGTGAAATGCATCTGAATCAGCTGCAAATTTCTGGATTTTGCCCTCGAGTACGAGTAAATCCGCTTTAACTTTGGTAGTATCATGTCCATTCTCGGTCAGCCTGTTGACAAGAGCTGTCAAACGATCTTTCATTCGGTTGTACCGAGTGATATGGTTATCCCGATTTTTGCGGTAGGTCTCAACTCTCTGCTCTATCAGGTTTTGGGCTACAAAACAACGTCTTTCAAGTCTACGTTCATTTCTGGGAGTGCTAGAGGGACTTTGGGCAAAAGCCGGAGTTACACTAACTAAAAGTGTGGCTAAAGCTAAACCAGCTCCGATAATTTTATGGTTCATGTTTTTCACCCCCCTTCGGCTTATCTTATTGTTTTTTTATGTAAGCGGACTTTGTTTTTCTAAGATTGGTCAAAAGCTTAACACGTCATCCTAAGAAGAACCTAAGAATGTGATTGAGGATGGTTTTTTGATAGATTGTCTGGGAAATTTTCAGATGAAGGTTTTTTTGCCTCAATAACCTTTCTAACCCCGTCTTGGGCGTAAGGATAGTTTCATGATCACGAGGGCCAGCGCATGGAGTCCGATGACGATGTTTGCCACGATGATCGGTGTTGCGTTTTTGAGTATGCCGTACGATAACCAAAGGGCTGATGTCGCAGAAACAAGCCCGTAAGTGAGAAGAGAGACGGACCTGGTATCTTTAGTCTTCCATGTCATGATAACTTGCGGAGTGAAAGCCACTAGACCTAATAGTGTTGCGGCATATGCAAATATATCTGCTGTTTCCATGTTTTTGTTAATAGTACAATGAGATTTTTATTGGGCAGGGCTGGGAGGAATCGAACCCCCACTAGCTCTTTTGGAGAGAGCAGGTCTACCATTAACCTACAGCCCTAAACACTCTCAATTATACCACGGGCCAGGTGGTCGCATGAGATTAGAGAACTTCTCGTAACAGTTCACACTTCCGCTATTATTTTGTCATTGCGAGCGTAGCGAAGCAATCCCCGACTAGATCGGGGATCGCCACAGGGCCATTGGCCCTTCGCGCGGAAATCTGAACAATTACAACTTCTCCACCGGTCTGAGTTGCAACAAAGGGCACTTTGGGTGTATATTACGGCGAATATGTTAGATAGATTTAGATATTTACCTTCACCTGCAGATATTTTTACAAGAGGAAATTTACTGCGTGTTGGAGGTATCTCGGTTTTGGTTTTAGCTGCGGGGTTGGGGTGGAAACTTTATCGTACTCAACCTGAACCGATAGTTCCACCTGCAGCTCGATCGAGTTCACCACCTGTCGGTTTTGGAGGAGGAGCAGAATCTCTACCTTTTTCTGAATCAACTACTTCTTCAATACCTACTTCTGTGGCTCCCAATGTAGATTATTCAGGCCCAGGTTGTGTCACTTGGAATCATCAGCCGGTTTTACCAGGATATGTGGGTGAACAAACCGACTCAGTTTGTTTGGGCAATTACGATTGGTATATACCAAATCCCGGTGGAGGAGAACCACCGATGATCGTAGATGGCCCAACAAAGTAAGCTCTGGATACTAAAATTTTTCCTTTAGCATTTTTAAGTACTCGTTTATCTCCAAACTGGCGGTTCTTTCAGATCCTCTTCCTGGGCCAGCTGGTGTTGGAGAAGGTAAAGGGGGTCTAGTTGGAGGTGGTTCTGCTGGCGGTGTCCCTGTTGGTTTGGGTAGTGGGGTGGTAGGTGGTCCTTCAGATAATCTTCCTGGACCTGGACGTGTTTCTGTCATAATTCTTCTCCTTTCAATCTGCCTTGTAAGCAGAAAGTTATATTATTGTAAGTATATACCTCCGAATATTAAAATGCAAGAGTTTATAATAATAACTATAAGTTATTTACTCCAGCTTAAGCGATTGGATTACTTTTTTAAATACTTCCCCAAACCCAAATAGAGCTACTTCGAGGTTGTTTTTAGGATGCGAGAAAACGACTACGTCCAGAGGTGTGCCGTCTTTAGCCGAAGCATCATGGTAAATAGTAGCCTTTTGGCCGGCGACAGTGGCTGTTTCGATTTGTTCTGCAGACAGTGGCGGACGGGGAAACTCCGTACCGCACAGGATATAGATGTTTTCCCCGGTTTTGGCATTTGTAAGTGTCGTGGTAGCGCTGGCCTCGGTCACGCTAAAATCCGGATCGTAGTTGAAGCTTAATCCACAATTACTACTGGTATAGGTTTTGGGCGCTTCAGCTCCGGCTACTTGGGGTGAAGCTTCGGTAACGGCTACTGATGACGGTAAGGGAGAAACCTGGGCCAGTTGGGCTTGAGGGGAAAAGGTGCTGCCAATTTTGAGTCCAGTGACCAAAGCAGCCAGAACTGCCAGAAACGCGATCAGTAGTGCGGTGTTGCGGTGCATAAGCTTCGAGCGAAAGCGAGAAGCTTTAGTTTGCAGTTAACAGTTCGCAGTATGCAGTAGTTATAAATCCAAGGAGTTGCGGAGACCGTTAATCATTTTTGCTAAAGCCTCGACCTCAGTATAACATGTTTTATAGTCCTCGTTCGTTAAGTATTTTAATTTTGTAGCTATTGCAAGTAGCGGGATACATTCATAACATGAGCCTCGAGAAATTGTCAAAAAATGAGAAAAATCCTTTCTGCTACGACTTGATCCTTCTGCAATATTTAGTGAAATAGAAACTGCTGCACGCCTAAGTTGTGATGTCAAACCGAAGGTTTCAGTTTTTGGCCAGTTTTCTGTGAGGCGGTATATTTTATATGAAAAATCAATTGCTCTTTGGTATACCTGAAGTTTTTCAAAACTTGCCATGATTTCTGGTTGCCGCAAACTGCTTATTACTAACTACAAACTCTAATTTCTACTGCGAACTGCCTACTGCCAACTGCCCACTGCAAACTAATCCAACTTGTCTGTTTCTTTATGTAAAGTCACCTTGCGGCAAACCTTGCAGTACTTGTTGAAGGCCAGCTTGTCCTTGTCGTTTAATTTATTTTTTTCCGTGATGTAATTTTGTGATTTACACACAGAACATTTGAGAGCAAATTGAAATCGTTGTCCCTTTTTAGCCATAAAAACAGCGTTTAGCGTATAGCGGTAAGCGTTTAGTAAAAACTGGACGCTAGACCCTAAACCCTAGACGCTCGCATATTATACCCAAACCAGGCCGGAGACTCAAGATGCATTTGGACTTGGGGTATACAATAGTGGGGTGAAGAAATGGTGGTTGTTACTTCTGCTTTTACTGCTGCTGGCAGTAGTTTTGGGAGGATGGTTCTTATTGAAGGAAAGTCCGTCAGGGTCGGTAATTTCCCCCCTTTTTCCCCAGTCCGGTCCGGCTCAAAGCCGTTTTAAGCTGCCGCAACGAACTGAATGGACATTACTTCTCACCGGAGATATTATTCCGGCGCGAGTCGTGAACCAAAAAATGGTGGCCAAAAATGATTTCAATTGGCCGCTTGTCAATATCGCTCCTATTTTAAAAGATGCTGATTTGACGCTTATTAATCTCGAATCGCCGCTTCTTGTCAAGTGTCCGATCACCAATGAAGGCTTTAAATTTTGTGGAGATTATCGTTTTGCCCAAGCGTTGGCTGACAGCGGAGTGGATGTAGCCAATTTAGCCAATAACCACAGCCTAAATTATGGTTGGGAGGGATTGGCGGAGACAGAGGAACATTTGCAAGAGATGGGGATTGAAACAACGGGGTTTACAACTAACTCCCCCCAACCCCTCTTACCAAGAGGGGAGAATAGTCTCTCTCCCTTCGTAAGGGAGGGTGGGGGTGAGTTATGTCAAAAAGACATTTACTGCAGTAAATTGGTCACAAAAAATATTCAGATCTGTGATTTGAGTCATTTCAACAGTCCAGCACAAAAATACGCAATTGCACGAAATTGTGATAGTGTTGTTGGG
>Ga0075640_152_pt1 | contig 5291 bp, 3 predicted proteins | sample RifGroA1_FD_68392 | JGI IMG/M metagenome (GOLD analysis project Ga0075640, IMG submission 68392) | Microgenomates (Gottesmanbacteria) bacterium GW2011_GWA1_42_26
CGGCCTTTTACTAATCGATGAAGAGATCAAAAAGCGCTGTCTACTTTTGACTCAAGAACTGTTGCGACTCGCAGATATATTCACAAAAAACCATCCCTGCATCTGAAGGTGCTAAACATAAATTATCATGAGCAAATTCTCCGATTGAAAGTTACCTCAAAATATACTACCATCGCGTCTTAATGAAGAAGAAAGGAAAGAAACGGCCACTTGTTTCGTATCATAAAAAACCTGATGAACTTTCTGTCGATGAATGGCAAAAAGCACTCAGGCGCCAAATTGTCCGGGATCAGCCCTTTATCATCACTAAACAAGAAGGGGAACACCTGGTATTTACTGATTATACTGTCAATAATCAACAAAGTGCCGGAGTATATAAAGTGGCCATCAGAAGCCCGGGAAGAGGACTCAATTTCTGTACCTGCATGGATTTCAAAATCAATGATCTAGGTACGTGCAAGCATGTTGAAGCTGTACTTCTGACTATTTCTCGTAACAAAAAACTGGCGAGATTACTTACACAGGGATTTACCCCGAGTTATTCATCGCTTTTTTTGAAATACAATCCGACCCGACATGTAAGATTACGTATCGGTACTGACCAAACGGCAGAATTTCAAAAATTGGCCACCCATTACTTTGACAGTAATCATTGCTTGTTACCGGAGTCATTCGACACAATTGAAACGTTTATCCAAGAAGCTGCCAAAATCAGTCCGCATTTTCGTTGTTATAGCGATGCGATGGAATTCATCCTAACCGTGCGTGCAAATAAAAAACGCGCTGCCTATTTGGATAATTTATTTAAGTATGCAACTGCAAGTGCTTATTTTGAAAAAGTGATAAAAACCACCCTTTACCCGTATCAGCATCAAGGCATTCTCTTTGCTGTTCGTGCCGGTCGCGCCCTCATTGCCGATGATATGGGACTAGGTAAAACGATACAGGCAATTGCCGTGGCTGAACTTTTACGCAAAGAATTGGGTATTACCCATACCCTCATTGTTTGCCCCACATCACTCAAATATCAGTGGAAAAGTGAAATTGGGAAGTTTACTGATAGTTCTGTAACTGTCATTGAAGGTGATGCACTAACTAGAAAAAAACAGTACCAAGATGAGTCTTTCTATAAAATAGTCAGTTACAACACAGTGATGATAGACAGTCAGTCTATCAAAAATACCGAACCTGATCTGGTGATTCTTGATGAAGCGCAGCGGATCAAAAACTGGAAAACCAGAACCGCCCGTGAAGTAAAAAAAATCACCTCTCCATATGCGCTGGTTCTCACCGGTACGCCACTTGAAAATAAACTGGAAGACTTGTATTCCATTATTCAATTTATTGATCCGTTTCGTCTGGGATCACTCTATAAGTTTTTGGAGCAGCACCAGATAAAAAACGATCATGGAAAAGTAGTAGGCTACAAAAACCTAAATGCGATAGGTACCGTACTATCTGACATAGTGATCCGCCGCCGTAAAAAAGAAGTTCTGGCTCAACTTCCCGAACGTGTAGATAAACACCTGTTCGTGCCGATGACACAGGAACAAGTGAATATCCATGAAGAATATGCCGCGACCGTATCCCGGTTGGTCAATAAATGGAAGCGGTTTGGATTTTTGGATGAGAAAGACCGGCAGCGCCTTCTTCTTAGTCTTAACTGTATGCGGATGGTATGTGACAGCACCTATATTCTTGATCAACAAACCCGATTTGATACCAAAATAACTGAGGTAATGAATATTTTGGATGATATTTTAGTTACGAATACGGAAAAAGTGGTTATTTTCAGCCAGTGGGAACGGATGACCAGACTGGTAGTGAGTGAGCTTGCGGCACGCGGCGTCGGATATGAATACTTGCATGGGGGTGTCCCGAGTGAAAAAAGAAAAGATCTGATTCACAACTTTCACGAGCTTTCTGACCGGCGCATCTTTGTTTCTACAGATGCTGGCGGAGTCGGGCTAAATCTACAGTGCGCCTCATTCCTCATCAACCTTGATATACCATGGAATCCGGCAGTGTTAGAACAGCGGATTGCTCGTATCCACCGTCTCGGACAAAAGCGGAACGTACAAATTATCAATCTGGTGTCCCAAAACACTATAGAACATCGCATGCTGGATGTTTTGCGCTTTAAATCTTCTTTATTTAGCGGCGTTTTAGATCATGGGGAAGATCAGATTTTCATGGGCAGTGACAAATTTAAACAATTTATGAAATCAGTCGAAACCATTACTGCCCAGAAAAAAACGGCCCAGCCAGTCGCGATCCAAGAAGCACAAGAGATTGACAATAAAGATACATCTGAGGAAGAAGCATCTGGTCAGAAAGAGGAGATTCGCTCGCGGCAGACAACAGCCCAACTTTTCACAGTCGCAGCAGATTTTTTTGGAATCCTGGCAAAGACATTTTCAGACACCACATCTGCCAATGACGGCATGTCTTTATCCGTTCATAAAGACGAAAAGACCGGCAAGCAATATATCAAGATTCCTCTTGAAAATGAACAAGTAGTGAGTAAAGCGGTAGCAGCTTTTACGGGTCTTGTGTCGCTACTGAAAAAACCATAAGAAATACGGGTTCCTTATGTTTAGGTTTGCTCTTTTATGGACAAAAATGCGTCCCTGATGAGTTTTCCATGCCAGTCAAAGGCGACTTCAAGGTCGTGTACTGAGGTTAATTTGATGACTTCCTGCGTCACTAGCCGGATCAAATGATACAAAACCAGTTCGGTTTTGGTTTCGATTTTTTTAAACAGTTTGTGATCACGGTTGATAAAAATGATCCCGCCCTCAATAAAACTTTCTTTTTCTTCTTCGCCCAGATGGGCAAAACTCACTAAAAACTCACTCCCACCGATACGCACCTTTTTGACGATGCGATGATCATCACGGAGTAACGTTTTGATCCGCGAGCGCACTTTGGGTTTCACCTTTTTAAGCGCCCGGCGCAATTCATCTTTAAAAGATGACTCGTGATCTATTTTGGGGGCAACCTGAGCCGACAAAGCAGTTGAGATCACTCCGGACTTGATTTTTTCTTCTTCGGCAAATTTTCTTCCCGATCTGCCGAAAAGGGGTAAGTTATCCAGAAGTAAAATATCGCGGTTTTTTTTGAGTGCTTCCCTGACAGTGAGGAGTGCGTCGGATAAAATCATTTCGGCTTTTTTATCGCGATAAGACAGGACTGATTTTTCCAAACTTTTGATCACCCGGCGCAGTTTTTTAACCACTATTTTCATAAACTCCTCATACTGCGGTGTATCCTTGATAAAGTCATTCCGGGAAGTGGTGATAGGTAAATAATCAGCATTTAATTCTCCGGTCAATCTACGGGTTGATAAACTATGTAGTCTTTCAATATCAAATGTCTCTCTTTTAATCAGCACATTTTTGACTCTGATACCAACACCCTCCTGACCTTTTGGAAGCATGAGATTAGCAATGATGATCTCTCCGTGAATTTGGCCGAAGCGGGTAGTTTCTTTGATACGAAACCTCTCACCGGGAATAAATTTTGCCTGGAGTTTTTTTTCGTTGACAAAGATCGAAAAATATTTATCGTAGAGTGGAAAAACGTTTATCAAATGACGTTCAATGTCAAAGAATGAAAGGGGCTTTCTGATGTTATAGAGTGTGACTCTCGTCCCTGTAATTTGATCATCTTGTATACCGTGTTCAATGAGAGGAATATTCCAGTCAGCTTGTCTTTCAAAATCTTCTCTGTCAAAAACGAGTGTCGCCGCGTACTCACGCGATCTGGTATAAATTTCAAAACGATTACATATAGAAAGCACGGCAAATTTTCCGATACCAAATTCGCCGATCCGCAGACGTCTAAATTTTTCACTCACCGGATTGAGTTTTTTAAAATCCGAGCCGATGGTGAAATACTGTCGCAAACCCTCGTTGTCCATCCCCGAACCAGTATCCTCAACCGAAATAGAACTATCAGAAATACTGATCCTTACTTCCGTCGCATCTGCATCATAAGCATTGGCTACCAGTTCTCTGATAAGATCCAAGCTTTGTGTATAAAGTCGTTCGCCAATTGTCGACAGGTGGGATTTGTCAAATTGAAGCGTAATAAAGCTCTCTGCCATACGTGTATTATACCATCCTATCAATTAAAATGAGACGCCACCCTCGCCAAATAAGGAAAGAGGCGGTATAATTGTTTAGTTTTACTTCGCAGAACGGGGTATGGCGCAGTTAGCTAGCGCGCACGCATGGGGTGCGTGAGGTCGCCGGGGCAGGGCCGGCTACCCCGACTATTTTAAAAGCCAAATCATGAGGTCCATACCAAAATCTGTCCAAATACGTATACGACAACTTAGAAAAGTTGGGTTAAGTCATCGTCAAATTGCCACAAAACTCAAATTGGGATTGGGTACAGTTTTTAACTATTCGAACAAAATACGCATTACGAAAGCTCGACATCTATATCTTAAACTTCAAACATATAAAAAGGGCCTCGCACAACTGTCTAAAATTAAACGGAAAGCTGCATCCCGAAAAGGAGGATTAAATGCCCCTTCAAAATTCAAAAGGAAATATACAAGGAATCAACTTATACACATTATTCAAACTTTCTACGCTATCAATAGAAGAATCCCATACAAAAAAGAGATTACTTATTATAGAGCAAGTAGGAATCGTTTTGGAACATGGAATAAAGCAATAATGGCTGCAGGATTTAAACCAAATCCTATTAAATTTGCCAATAAATATGTAGCTAATGACGGGCACAAATGTGACTCTTTGGCAGAAAAAATTATTGACGATTGGTTATTTACGCGTAATATTACGCACGTAACAAAAGTTCCTTATGGACAAAACAGAATGACAGCAGACTTTAAAGTTAATAATTCACTTATTGAATTTTTTGGGCTTGCTGGAGAACTAAAATCATATGATAAATTAGTAGCTTTAAAAGAAAAATTGTGGAAAGAAAAGAACCTGTCCGTGATCAAAATTTATCCAAAAGATATTTTTCCCATATCTCAACTCGATCAAGCACTCGGACATCTGGTAAAATCACAAGCCTTAACCCCGACACTTACTTATCTATCAACCCAATCAAAATCGGATAAACGACGTTGATTTGCTGTTTGGGTTGATGGGGATCGATCAGATCATGTTCGGTGAGATTTAGATCTTTACTAAATTCGTAAGTTTCAACTTTTCCAGGTGTTTGTTCCCGCCAAAGCTTAACCAGTTCATAAGTAACTTTATTATTTACAGCTGTATCTGAAGCATTGGTCACTACCAAAACCGACTTCCCTT
>Ga0075640_157_pt1 | contig 5231 bp, 5 predicted proteins | sample RifGroA1_FD_68392 | JGI IMG/M metagenome (GOLD analysis project Ga0075640, IMG submission 68392) | Microgenomates (Gottesmanbacteria) bacterium GW2011_GWA1_42_26
GTCAAGACCGATTGGCTCAAATACATCAAAGCCTTGCATCCGCATAAACCGGCCGTGAATATCCACACCGGTGAAAGCATACATATTGCCTACGTGAAGCCCTTCAGCCGATGGATATGGAAACATCATCAGGTTGTAGTAGGGCCGCGGAGACTTTTTCATATCATTGACGTAAGTTCCTGCTTCTTCCCATTTCTTTTGCCATTTAGCCTCAAATTCCGAGGGCTTAAATCTCATTGGTATATCTTTTGTCATAATTTTATATATTTTAATGGTTTTGTAAGAATATTATTTGAAATAATTTTTGCCCTTGAAGTGTTTTTTCAAGTGTTTCTTACGATCGGTGTAGGTCGACAAGTTGAGACTCGGAATCCAACGTCTGGTGCAGTCGTGCTATGACTGGACTGTAATTACCTAAAACCTTTCTGTCTCGACCGGAACCGAAGTTAGAAACACGAAAAAACCTTCACGAGCTGTCTTTTCTTTTGTTACTTTCTTTCGGACAAGCAAAGAAAGTAATATATAAAAAATAATATAATCTATATCTAAACTATTTAATGTATATCAAATATAACCTATCTCCACAAAGAAAACTTTTTGGTTAAAGGATTGATCTGGGCTATTTGTCCAAACAGACATATTCCATAATATTCTAACTCATTTTCGGCAGTTTGTTGAGTCCGCATCTTTTGCTCGGCATAAGTACCAACTGTCATGGTGCTCGTAAAATCCACAAAATGAATTCCTTGCGTAATTAGTTCATTACGAAGCGTTCGAATTTGGTTGCTGTTATCTGCGGCTAAAACAATGAAAGGATTATCAGATATGCTGTTGTGACGACCTCCATCACGATCAATATAGGTGTCAAACCGCATTACTGTTTTGTCAGAATAACTTCCAACCAATCCTGCTGCCATATGCCCCAACGCATTCATGAGTATGCCAACGGACACCTTTTTATTTAAAACTGCGACAAATTTACTTGTTATATCGATGTTTTGCATATTTTTTCCCTCGAATCTTCGAAATTGATCGGCTGGCAAAGTCGTCACTTCGCTCCTCATTAACCAACCATCAAAAAACCCCGCTGTCGCGGGGTCTGTATAAATCCATCTTATACTCTCCCCGCTTAAACGTGGCTAAGAAGGAGAGCTAAAAGAGAGATGTGATGCATATTTAATGTATGATACCATGAATTTATCTTATGTCAACAGAAAAAATCCGCAATTTGGTGATAGTATTGTCAGAACAATCTATCCTATTTTTGTCACTCCATCGTCCAGACTGCTAATGGTTGAGGCTGGATTTTTGCCCTATAATTTTCTGGTTTTCTGAAATGACAAATGTTAGGGGCTTGAGTGGCAAATTTTTCACGTTCCAATTTCACTGATAGCCGATTTACTACATCTTTTTACAACCTAAATATATCACACAACCGGTTTTTGTCCCACCAAAAAACCATCCGCAGTTTTTCGCCACAGATGGTTTTTGGTTTTTTTCAAAAAAGTTAACTTTTTTGCTGTTTCATTGATCTGAAACAGTCATTGCAATAAACTGGTCGATCACCTCGAGGTTCGAAAGGAACCTGGGCGTCTTTGCCACAGTTAGCGCATTTGACCGTATACATTTTGCGGTCAGAATACATTTGCTGTTTTTTCAGTTTTCGGCAATCTGGACAACGAGAAGGCGGATTGGTAAAGCCTTTCTGTTGGTAGAACTCTTGTTCACCAGCTGTCCACACAAACTGTTTACCACAGTCTTTACAGGTTAAATTTTGGTCTTGCATAATTTAGGAAATAGGAGAAGTAGCTTTTTGGGGCTAAATCTCAATTCTTGGTTCACCTCCTTTATTTTATAGATTCCCAGACTCGGTATCGTCTATCTTCTGGGAACCTTATTGGGAACCAGAATTGAGCTTATCCGAAAGTACTAGGTTGATATGTAGTATACCACAGGAGTGGAAATAAACAAAATCGTGGTTTCCCAAAAAAAAAGCACCTGGTTCCAAAGAAACAAGTGCTTTTTTATGTTTTATCATTTAATAACTTCAGTCTTGACAATTCCATTTAGAATTCCTAGCCATATATGGCTCAGGTAGAAGTCCCACATCTACCCCATTATCAAGCCATAACCAACCTTTTGCTAATAGATCTTGTTGTTTTTCCGCACCGACGTTGCCGGCTTTGAGCCAAGCAGTCTTGATACCGGTATGAAATAACGGCTCAAATCCTTCAAGTTTTTTGGGGCAAAAACATTGAACGTAGTTATCATAACCGACATGCCATACTTTGTCTGCTCCCCATTGCACAGGGGAATAACCATAAATCCAATGAAAACCTTCCCCGTACCAAGCTACTACATCGCCCCTTACATCTGGACACTCTTGCATCAAGGACCAATACATCTCTTGCGAATCTTCAGTGGCTCTTACTTGGGTAACTGGAACTAATCCAAATGTGATTAAACTGACCAAGATAAACAAATTCAGGAGTTTATTTTTCATTAAGTCTCACCCCCTCTCTTTTTAGAGACCAGTGGCATTCGTTGTCTCATACTGATCAAAGTCATGAGGCAGAAAGAAGGATATAACTGATTAATTATAGCATAGATAGCAGTCTATCAAAAACGCTTCTTCCCAACTATTCTCCTTGCTTTATTTATATATCTCCCCTACTATAAAATTAAGCTCAAAAACACAAAAAATCATGAAACGGTGGCAACTGCTCTATTTCTTAGTTTGTCTATTCTTATTTTTACCTCAGTTAGTCCAGGCCCAAATTCAAACTCCGTTAAAAACTTCTGCTTCCCGTTCTGATCCAGTATCGACATATCTACCAGATCAACTCCTGGTTAAATTTAAAACCCAGGTTGAGATTCAAAATCAGACTGAAGTGGTGGGTTTGACTAATGTCACGAATATTAATAAACGTTTAGGTATCAACTCCATGAATCCTTTGGGCACCTCTGGAGTATTCAAGCAACTCGTTCGCGTGGATTTGACTCCCGGCACAGATTTGGATACTGCAATAAGTAGCTATAAAAATGATCCAAATGTAGAATTTGCCGAACCAAACTATCTGCGTTTTGCCACCTGGATCCCTAATGATCCGTATTTTACGGCTAACCCGCTTAATTATTTTCAGTGGAATCTCGCCCGGATAAATATGCCGCAAGCTTGGGATCTGGTTTCAGGGGGTACAAGCTCTATCAAAGTAGCGGTGGTCGATAGCGGAGTAGCGTTTGAAACCTACAATAACGGCACTTACAACTACGTCAAAGCTCCTGAGTTAAGTACAGTTAACTTTGTAACGCCATTCTATGTATCCTCTATTTCTTGTCCTGGAGCTTGTAGCGCCTGTACTGTCAGACCCCAAGTCATCCGCAATAGTCATCCCAACGACGACGCGGGTCATGGGACCCATGTGACGGCAACGATCGCCCAAATGACCAACAACGGCTCGCAAGGTACCGGAATAGCTTTTAATAGTTCCGTCATACCAATAAAGGTGATGGAAGCTTGTACCGACGATCAAGGTTTCCCTACATCTGCCGGATCTACCAGTGACATCATTGAAGGCATCAACTATGCTGTCACCAATGGTGCCAAGGTTATTAATTTGAGCCTAGGAGACGTGACATATTCCGCAACTGAAAGGTCAGCCATTCAAGCTGCGGTTGCCGCTGGTAGCGTGGTGGTGGCAGCCACAGGAAATAGTGCTACCCGGACTTCTTCACCTCCAATCTCGTATCCGGCCGGATATCCAGAAACTATCGCTGTGGGAGCCAGTCGGTGGGATAATAAGCGGGCTGAATATTCTAGTTATACACCGGTGACTTATCCTGTGACTCGCGGAGTTGATTTAGTCGCTCCCGGAGGCCAAACCTTCAAAGACGCTGACGATCCAACTATTCAAACTAATCCAATTCTGGATCAGAATAATGACTTTTTAGGTGATGGCATAGTCCAACAAACAATTTTCTTCAAAAATCGGAACCAGTTTACCAGTGTTGGGAGTCAAAACTTCGGTTACTATTGTGTAGATACTTTAGGCTATATCAATTATGAAAACTGTGGTAATTATCAAGGCACATCTATGGCTGCTCCCCATGTCACGGCTGCCGTAGCTTTATTACTCGCCAAAAATCCCTCTCTGACGCCAGCCCAAGTAAAAACCTCTCTTACAACTACTGCCAACAAAACCGTGATTCCAAGTTATAATACAAATGAGTATGGCCAAGGTCTTCTCGATGTGTATGCTGCTTTAAATCAAGTCACCATCTCTCCTTCACCTTCACCCACGCCCACTCCCTCACCTTCTCCCACTCCCACCCCTCCACCCGTGCCAGGGGATACCAATGGGGATAGAGAGGTAAATTTCACTGATCTGACAACTTGGATTGATCATTATCGTCTATTTGCCACAGTAGACAATATCACGAGTGGCAATTTTAACGGAGATACTAAAATCAATGCTCTGGATTTTGGCGTGATGGCGAAGAATTACCAACACTAAATAACCTGAATTACAAAATGAATGAAGCTGACATCACTTCATTTCAAACGAATCAATTTCGTATTTCAAACTAATTAAAATCAATCCAATAAATTATCAATTACTAACTATCAATTTTCAATTGAGTTTGTGGACCCGAGGGGATTCGTCAGGCGGAGCCTGATCTGGCTTCGCCAGAAACCCTTTGTTTCTGATTGTGGACCCGAGGAGATTTGAACTCCTAGTCTCTTCCATGCCATGGAAGCGCGATAGCCGTTACGCCACGGGCCCAGGACAATTTCCAATTATCCAATAATAACGATTAAATGTCTACCATTCTGAGTCATGAGCATTTGTTTTTGTTTTTCGGTTATATCTTCGTATTTAACAGTTCCATTTCCCAATCCTTGAATTAGATTCCCAATAGCTTTTCGCACCTCTGGTTTCATCAACCAGTAATATCCATAAGTTTTTTGATGGCGCAATCGGACAACGAGAAGCGATTCTTAGTTGGTTTCACCGGTTGCGCCTTTAAAGTTTATAAATAAAAGTTCTTTAAAATTTTTGCGTTTTTCTTTGTTCCGCTTTCAGCGGAATGTTCGAGCCGACCCATTCGACGGAGTTTATCCCAAGTGAAACCGAGGGACTCGGGGTGAGTTTTTTGCGAGGTAAGAAAGATTTAAGTTACGAAGTCAAAATAGTTTTCTTTGGAGATGGTTGTTAATGTGGAGTTTTGAT
>Ga0075640_170_pt1 | contig 5089 bp, 5 predicted proteins | sample RifGroA1_FD_68392 | JGI IMG/M metagenome (GOLD analysis project Ga0075640, IMG submission 68392) | Microgenomates (Gottesmanbacteria) bacterium GW2011_GWA1_42_26
AATATGGGTGAACCCGATACAAGGAAGACGGGCATATTTTTCTATTTGTTCTAAAAAAATAGCCAACAGTTTTTTTAAATTTTGTTCAACCAAAATCAGAGCTTCTTTGGTACGAATCATGTCAGCGTTATCTACCACATCCATGCTGGTAGCACCCAAATGGATTTTGCCGCCTCCCACTTTGGCTTTTTCGGCAAACTCTTTAATTGCCGCCATCACGTCGTGCCGAGTTTCCATTTCAATTTCTAAAATTCTCGGGATATCCAAATCGTTTTCATTGGCTACCAAATCAACCAGTTCCTCTTTTGAAACCAGTCCGGCTTCGTATTGGATTTTGGCCAAATTCACCCAAATTTTTCGCCACAATCTATATTTATTTTCTTCACTGAAAATCCGGCGCATTTCATTACTTCCATAGCGCCAAGATAAAGGGGACACATAATTTGAAAGGTCTGGAAATTCCATATTGGAAATAACTCCTCCTAATCTCCTCTTAAAAAGAGGAGGAAATCATTCCTCTCTTCGTAAGAGAGGGTCAGGGTGAGTTAGTCTACGTTAGAATACTATCTAACTTAGATAACTTCAACGCCTGTTTTATTTCCATGGCAACTCGCTTCCCTACTGATAATGGTTGTCCGTATAAATAACTTGCATACGGCGTGGCACTGATTCCTGGCGATCCCGGCATCCTGGGTGAGACATCAATCACAATAATATCTTTTTTCGGTGGACCAGAAGTAATTATAGTCTGAAGTGCAAATGGACCAATGATTCCGGGCGGATATAATTTTTGTGATGCGGTCACAAATTTTTCTCCCATTTCAAAAGCTTTTTCGAGTAGTGATTCCAACACTGTCACTGATTGATGTCCTGCTTCTTCATAAGTGATTGGTTGACTTTGGAGAATTTCATTTTGGTACATTGCCGGCAAACGCAGTATACCATCAAGATTAGTTTGTCTCCTGGTATCAGTTCCCAAAAGTTCTAATCCTCTAAAAATAGGCGAATAGAAAAAATTAAAATTCACTTGCGCTCCGACCACAAATTCTTCGATTACTGCTTTATTTAATGCGTTTTTGGTGATTTTTCCTCGGACTTTTAGTTCCTGACTTTTTTTAATAAATTCTTTGAAAGAATTTGCTAGGAAAAACGCGAACCTTAACCAAACACAATCTATCAATACTTGCCGGATCTGAAAAATGTTTGGGGTATCTGATTTTGGCTGTGTCTAACAAATCGTATTGGTTGGGTCGAGTACCACGCTCTTCAATTTTTAATAAAAACCTGTTACCAAAAATGGGGATTTGAAATCTTTTTTCAATGGCAGAATAATCAAAATTAAGATATGCTTCAAAAGAACGGTTAGGAATAAAAATACAATTTTTTTTCCGGAGAAGTTCTTGAATTTTGGGTAAGAGTATTTCATTAAATTTATCAAGAACAAGGCACTCATCTACACAACCCATTTCTATTTTGTCATTTTTACGAATCTTATTGTCATTCCCGCGCTCCGCCAGCTGGCGGAGGGAATCTATTTTTTTATGAGATGACAGATCCTCGCGACCTAAGTCGGGGATGACATATGTTTTGTGTTGAATTTTATAATAAATAGAGTACGTTTTTTCTCTTCCTTTTTCGGCAATAACCAGCGTTTGAAATCCCAGATCTTTTGCTCCACGACAAACATCAAGAGCAGAGTGACTGACTTATCATTTCATATCATAACCCCTCCTTCCTCCCCTTTCGAAAAGGGGAGGAATCCCCTCTCTTTTCGAAAGAGAGGGTCAGGGTGAGTTATTTCATTTCCTAATTGTCTGGTTTCTCTCCGGTCCGACTGAAATTAACTTTACCGGCACTCCGGTTTCTTTTTCAATAAATGCGATATAATTTTTGGCTGCTTTTGGTAAATCTGCCCACTTTTTGACACCACTTATTTTTTGACTCCATCCGGGAAGTGACTTATAAACAGGTTTTATTTGCGCTAGTGTAATCGCGTCGCAGTCAACGTAATTAATCTTTTTACTCCGAAGTTTATAACTTGTACACACTTTTAAAGTTTTGAATCCGTCCAATACATCCATTTTGGTTAAAGCCCAACTGCTGACTCCATTAATTTGGGCTGTGAATCGCAACAGTTCTAAATCTAACCACCCACAACGTCTGGGTCTACCGGTGGTAGCTCCAAATTCACTCCCGATTTTACGAATTTTTTCACCAATATTATTTGTCAGCTCTGTGGGAAATGGCCCGTCCCCTACGCGTGTGGTATAAGCTTTCGCTACTGCCATAATTTCTTTGATTTTTGTGGGTGCAATTCCGCCTCCGGTGGTAACCGCTCCAGATACGACATGGGATGCGGTGACATAAGGATAGGTTCCCCATTCGTTATCCAGAAACATCCCTTGCGCTCCTTCAAACAGAATGTGTTTTTTCCTAAGAAGTGCCGTTTGTAACAATGTAAAAGTTTCAGCTAGGTATGGTTTTATACTTGTAAAAAGTTCCATTTGGTTACGTAACACCGGTTCGGCATTCAGTTGATCAGCGCCAAAGGTTTTAAGTAGCGGATTTTTGAGTTTTAAATTTATTTCGAGTTTAGTTTTAAGTTCTTGAGGACGCAAAAAATCACTCAAGCGAATTCCCAAGTAGGAAACTTTATCAGCATGCACCGGCCCAATTCCCCGTCCGGTAGTCCCGGTTTTACCTTTGCCTTTGGCTTTTTCATTTATTCCATCAAGCAGTTTGTGGTAAGGCATGATGACATGAGCTCGTGGTGATATCACCAATTTTTTTTGTAAGTCAGGGAAAATTTTTACGAGCATTTCAATTTCGTTTTTTAATACTTCCAGATCCACTACTACCCCCGGTGCAATCACACAAATACATTTTGGATTAAATATTCCAGAGGGAATCAAATGCAGGGGAAATTTGCCGTATTTATTGACAATCGTATGTCCGGCATTATTGCCTCCATGAAACCTAACCACAAAATCAGATTTCTGGGCTAAAAGATCGACAATTTTGCCTTTGCCTTCATCTCCCCATTGAGCACCTAGTATAAGAGTAACCATAGTGACTGCTTTTTTTGTAAAACGTGTAACGCACAACGTTTAACGTTTTTGCAATATTTGGTTTCCTGCGTTTTACGCTCTACGTTATATGTTACACAATTTAATCCACAATCTTCTCCAATTGTTTCTTTTGAATTGCGATTTTTATTTCCCGGGCGATTCTACGCCCAGTACTCATGGGTTCATTATACATGAGCCACGAATACGGTGATCCGGATACAAACAAATTGGTTCCGGCGACAATCCGGCAAGATATTTCAATGGCATAAATTTTTTTGTTTGGGGTAATCACTGTTTCCAAACAAAATGGTCCGTACAAACCCTTGGGACCCATCAGTTTTTTTGACTCGGATACGACACGCTCTCCCATCGCATACACTTGGGGAAGCAATGATTCACTAACGACCAGCGGACTATTACCCACTACTACGAAACTTGGGTCGATTACCAACCCTTGTTGATTTACATGCGGAATCCTGCCTAAGGAATCCACATTTGTCTCATAACGTTTATCAATACTCATGAGTTCCAATTGATTATTTAATGGCGAATAAAAGTAATGGAAATATATCGTCACTCCGATAACATATTCTTGAATGATATATTTTTTCGGGACAAAGGATTTTAGTTTTTTTTGAAAATCAGTTTTATTTTTGGCATAAAAGTATCCGATTCCACCGGCCGCACCATATGACTTAACAATAATCGGATAGTTTATTTTTTCTTGAGGCGTAAATTGCCGGGGTAGCGTGATATTTGCAAGTTTCAGCCATTTATACTGAGCGTTTCGATCCCCCTCCCAATCAAGGACCTGTTTGTTTCCATAATAGAAGGTACTGATTTTTTTATTACCCTCGTCGCCTAAATATGCCACAAAGGATCCGTGCGGAATCAAAATGCAGTTTCTTTTTTTGAGTTGGGGCTCAATTTTGAAAAAATCTGAATATTTTTTGATCTTTACTATTTCATCAATAAATGAAAAACGGCTATATAAATTTTCCCGATCTTCAAGGGTCACGACTAACGTTTTGAAATATTACGAAACGTAAAACGTGTAGCGTGCTACGTTAAACGTTACGCGTTTCGCGTTACACTTTATATAAAATAGCGGACAGCGTTTTTAAAAAGAGCCAGTCCCGGTCCAAATTTTGGTAATGGTTTTCCGGCTCTTTTGTATGTCTCTTTAAGTAGCGGCCAGTTGGGTAAATGAGTGAATAATAACGCCCGCTCGGCATGCGGCATAAGTCCCAAAATTTTCCCTGATTCATCAGTAATACCGGCAATATTTTCCAAAGTTCCAGTAGGGTTTGCCGGTAAATTTTGATACTCACAGATTTCACCCTTAATATATTTAAGAGCAATTAAATTTTTTTGTTTTAACTCGTGAAGAGTTGCCTCATCTACATAGAATTTGCCTTCACCATGGGCAATCGGTGCCATAAATGTATCTATGCCCCTAAGCCAAGGTGAAGAACTTTCGTTTTTGAGATCCACCCAACGTACCGTGTACCGAGTTGTTGAATTGTGTAGCAGTGCAACTTGACGATGTCCATATTTGTATTTTAATGCCGGCGTGCAAGCTCTTTCCATAAATGGTTTTTGAGTTTCCACGCATAGGCATTACCACTACCTGTATCATCTCCATACGCAAATCCGCCTGGAAAAGCCAAGATTTGATAACGCGTGAGAAGTTTTTTATTTGCAATCACATCATTAATATGTACAACGTCGGCTATAGCCCCGGCTGCATCAAAGGCAAACTTGGTTTCCTCTTCACAATTAAGGCCGTAGCCCGAGAAGATTAAAACACGTGGCTTAATCATATTTATCTCTTCCTCCCCTTTTGCCAAAGGCGAGAGGCGAGGAGGGGTTAATTATATCTTAACTAACTCACCCTAACCCTCTCTTACGAAGAGAGGGAAATTTAATAGTCTCTAAAGGTTTTTTTATACGCTAGTTCAGCCTCTTTGAGGTCAAAATCAACAATCTTGTTTCCTTTGATGCCTCTAATCTGAATTTTT
>Ga0075640_161_pt1 | contig 5074 bp, 8 predicted proteins | sample RifGroA1_FD_68392 | JGI IMG/M metagenome (GOLD analysis project Ga0075640, IMG submission 68392) | Microgenomates (Gottesmanbacteria) bacterium GW2011_GWA1_42_26
CCTGTCGGATCTGATGTATTTTTGGGCTTGGCTGGTTGAATAGTTAATAACCCCTCCTCACCTCCCCTTAATTTAAGGGGAGGAAGCCTGCCTGCCGGCGAGGCAGGGGTGGGGTTATATTCAATCAACGACCCTTTACTTCCTAACGTTGTAATAATAATCGGTACTTGTTTTAATAATTGTTTTTTGCTAAGTCCGGTTTTTTTCAAAATTAAATCTATTTCATAATCATTACCAATCAAAATAGTTGCCTGGGAAATTCCGGCAATCAATTCTGCTTTTGAAAAATTGCCAATTTGAAACGCCGGATCATAAAGATATGGCAATTTCAATTTTTGACATTCCAACACAAACTTTTTCATGGCCGGAGGTGTAGTTGGAGCAATTACCACAAAAGACGCTTTGTCTTTGATCTTAGTTAGCGATAATTTTTCATCAAATTTGTCTTTGATCTTAGTTAGCGATAATTTTTCATCAAAATTGACGGCTCCGGTATAAAAAGCGCCGATTTGGTTATCTTCTTGATCAGTGACCACAAAATAAGAACCGGTCGCGACTTTAGTCACTTCCTTAATGAGTTTGGTTTCAATTTTAAATTTATGAAGATGGATTTTGTATGGTGCAAAATCGTTTCCGGCTGCAGCTAAAATCAAAGGGTTTGTATCCAATAATTTTAAATTGTAGGCAATGTTTCCAGCAGTTCCCCCGAAGTTTTTGGTTAATTTGTCAACCAGAAATGAAAGAGAGATTTTGTGGATCTTATCCGGCATGATCCGGTCTGCAAATCGCCCTGGAAAATCCATGATGTAGTCAAAGCCCAAAGAACCGGTAACAACGATATTCATCGTAATTATCCAATTGTCAAATAATCAAATTCTCAAATAAATACCAATTGGATAATTTGATAATTAGAAATTGGATTATTGGATAATTCCCTACTGACCTAATCCCATCTGTTGGGAAATGGCGGCAAGTTTACTGGCTGCTGCTTGCTGGGATTGTTTAATCGCATCATTTAATATCTCTACCATTTCCGGCACGTTTTGGCCATCGATAAAGACTGAAACCACTCTTTGGTTGCCGGTGATCACGATTTTGATCCGGCCGCGTTCGACCGTAAATTCCTGCGCCTCCAAATCTTTTTGGATTTGCGCCGCTTGTTGCCGCATTTTATTTAGATCCCCAAGCATTTTTAGTGGATTTTGCATAATACTCCTCTTCTATCCCACCTTCATTATTATTATATGATTTGCGGGATTGAACCCACCGAAGCGAGCATTCAACTACGAGACTGTAAGCCTCGAGGTGAATTCGAGCGGAGGCGGGCTAAACAATTTAATTTCTCTTCTTTAGTACCACTTGTACTTTGACATCCAAACCCAACATCTTCTTGATCACACTGGTAATTATATCATGAAATTTGGGTTCATCTAGTCTCTCGGCGTGGAATTTGTAGGCAGCCTCGATAGTCAAAGTATCATTACTTAGATCTACCGGTTTGCACGAACGCAACACCCCCACAATTGAGTGGTTAAACGGTTTTAGGGCTTCCAAAATTTCCGGCCATTTACTAGCTACAGGACCGGCGTTACCAGATACTACGGACGCAGGTGAAAAAGCAGCCCCGGGAGCCGGTTTCAGGTCAGTTGGCGCCGGCAATTTTACATTTTCGGAGTATTCGACTATTCCCAACTCAAAAGGTAAGGCAGGAATCACTGCTGTTTTCAGTTCCGCAAAACTTCGGCTGAAAATTTCAATCGCCGAAAGTAAATCTTCTCGTTTCCACTCTGATTTTTGTTTGGTGAAGTCTGCGAGCAATAGTTCTTCAAGTTTTTTTAGTAAATCAATAAAAAACTGCCGGACATTTTTGCCGTCTCTAACCAATTGTTGGATCAACAACAATAGTTCTTTCGTCTGTTTTTGGCGTAAGGCTTCCAAAAACTTGGTTTGTAACGCGCTATCTGCACTGCCCAATTTACGCGCTACTTCAACTAGAGTAATTTTTTTGTTTTCCAAAGCTACTTCTTCAAGTATTTTGGTGGCATCCCGAAAAGACCCATCTCCCCCCCTTGCAATTTCGGTGAGCGCTGCTTCTTCAATGTCTAATTTTTCGCCCTTTACCACCCGCTTTAACGAATGTAAAATTTCGCTATTGCTAGCCCTGTGGAAATCTATGCGAATGCAGCGGGACTTGATAGTTTCCGGCACTTTGTGGGACTCTGTCGTAGCTAGGATAAAAATCGCGTGGCTGGGAGGCTCCTCGAGTGTCTTAAGCAAGGCATTAAAAGCTTCGGTCGTCAACATGTGTACTTCGTCAATGATATACACCTTGTATTTGAGATTTGTGGGGGTTAGTTTGATTTTTTCTCGTAAATCGCGGATTTCTTCAATCCCGCGGTTACTAGCTGCATCGATTTCCAAAACATCCAGATTTTCACCCTTTCCAATACTTAAACATCTATCGCATTTGCCGCAGGCTTCGCCCGGAGTTTTTGCGGATTTGCAGTTGATGCTTTTAGCTAAAATCCTGGCAGTTGAGGTTTTCCCTGTACCTCTGGGTCCGGTAAAAAGAAAAGCGTGCGGAATGCTGGGTTTACTCAAATATTTGGCCATCCGTTCGGCTACTTCCGTATTATCAAGTTCGGCCAAAGTTTGCGGACGATATTTGAGATAAAAAACCATAAAAAAAGCGTTTAGGGTATAGCGTTTAGCGTATAGACTAAAAAGATATTACACAAAAATGTCACTGAACGCTAGACGCTCTACGCTATACGCTCATTTATTCGTGGTGTATACCCATCAAGTGGTCAAGTCCGTGTGCGATCAATGCCTGAATTTGCTCATCCACCAGTTTATTATTTTCAGCTGCTTCCATGACGGCTTGAGGGTAAGAAACGATCACATCGCCCAAACGCCAAGTTTTGTCCGGAGCTGATTTTTCCGGTGAAAAACCCACTTTGATATCTTCGCGGGTTGACACACCCGGATCATCCAGAGGGAAAGATAACACATCAGTCGTTTCCGGAAGTTTTCGATAAGTCGTGTTTAATTGTTTCATTTTCCGATCTCCCACTATCGAAACTCCCACTTCGATTTTGCCGCTGATTTTATGGGTCAGGTACTGTTCGACGAACTGCCGGATTTTGACCCTGTCTGCAGGAAACCGTGATTCTTTGTAAATCAAAACATTAATCATGTATAAATAATCCAATTATCAAATTTCAAATTATCCAATATTATTTGTATTTATTGGATAATTGGTACTTATTTGAAATTGGATAATTATTTTTGTAATTCTTCCTTCACTATCTTTCCTACCCTGTCTCCACCTGCCTTACCGGAAATACGAGCCATGACTGCACCCATCACTTGACCAAACTGCATTTGTCCGCTTCCGGTAACTGATTTAACTATCAACCTAATCTCCTCATCTGTCATTTCCGGAGGTAAATAAGTTTTGAGAATCGCCAGTTCTACAGTTTCTTTACTGACCAAATCCGGTCTTACGCCCCGGGTAAATGCGGTAATTGACTCTTCGTGGGTTTTCACTTGCTTACGGATGACTTTGGTGACATCTTCGTCTGTCAGCTCTTTTCCAGAGGCAGGCGGATAGTTATCTATCGCAAATTTTTTGATCGCCGCAATGAGATACCGCAACGTTTCCGTGCGAAGTTTATCGCCACTCTTGAGTGACTGGTTCAAATCTTGGGTTAAATCGTCCAGTAACATGAGTTTAATAATTTCGTCGCGTAAATTTTCGGCGTTTCAGGAGTTTGGCTTTTTCTTTTCTGATTTCTGCTGGTTTTTGGTAGAATTCGTGTTTTTTTAAATCCTGCAGAATACCTTCCGCCAAAACTTTCTTCGAAAATTTACGGATTAATGAATCTGACGTATCGCCAGGTTGGGCTTTGACTACAATCATGAATCATGAGACACCTCCCCCCAATGTTTCTTTCAGTAATTGTGCTAACTGGGTTGGTTTTTCCTGTTGTCGCTGTTTGCCTTCTTGTAAGCCAATTTCTTTTTTGTACTGTGGCACTATCCACAAATGGGCGTGTTTTACTTCCCGCCCAAACGTACCCAATGTCACATGGTCTGCTTCAAGTACTGGTATTATAACACGAATTATCTTTTGTGCGGTAGCAAAAAAAGTGCCAATATCTGGTAGCTCATAAATCCAGCGGTGATGGACTTTGGGAACAAGCTGTAGATGCCCCAGGGTTTGCGGATACCTATCCAAAAATGCGATTGTCTCATCATCTTCATAAACTATGAAGGCTGGTGCTTTTTTGGCTACGATTTCGCAAAAAACGCAATTTTCCATCGATTACTTACCTTTGAAATGTTTCGTAAATACTATAGTTTGTATCCAAACTTCCGCAACAGGTCTTTACGATGCTTTACTTCTGCGTCTTTTTCCACCAGTGTAGGTGCGCCTCCGTCAACAACTCCAAGTATTCCTCCACCCTGTTGGGTACGGGCAACGATCACCTCAACCGGATTGGCTGTGGCACAAAAAATATTTACAACTTCCGGCACCATTTTGATTGCATTTAAAACGTTGATCGGAAATGCATTTTCCAAAAAAATATAAAAGGCGTGTCCGGCACCAATTCTTTTAGCGTTTTTAACAGCCAATTCAATCATTGTCTCAGAGGTTCCCGATTTTCTGATAAGTCTTGGTCCCGATGCTTCATGATGAAATGAGATTGCCCGATTATTAAATTAACAGAGTTCGGATTATCAATCTTGATTATGTCAGTTGTCATATAACCTCCCATTTTTGTCATTCTCGCGAATGCGAGAATCTATTAATTAGTAATTGTTTTATATAAATCCGTGAGTGTCGGATTAAATTCTTTTATTAAGTTTAGTTTCCATTCTCGGTTCCAATGTTTTAACTGTTTTTCGCGTGTTAACGCATCCTTTATATCACTAAATTCTTCGTAATAAACTAAGCTTTTAATTCTATATTTCTTGGTAAATCCTTCTATTAAATTTTCTTTGTGTTCGTATACTCTACGAATCAAGTTGTTGGTTACACCTATGTATAAAACACCGGAAAAACTCATCA